>PPYE01275270.1_pt1 | contig 45964 bp, 39 predicted proteins | sample 1559881 | NCBI WGS metagenome assembly PPYE01 (sample SAMN08240022, study PRJNA423297) | Human gut metagenome, whole genome shotgun sequencing project.
AGAGGACACTCCTTTGCTTTTTTGATTTTGTTCCTTAAAAGCATACCACAAGGTGCGTCCTCTTTTCATGACGATTTTGCAACACATGATTGACAAACCTACTTATTTGTGAACGCGAAATAATTTTCTTTTGAACCATTATAACTTTGCGATTGCAAGTTGTATAGATCGTCTCATAATGCGTCGGGCTGATCACCGATGGCTCACATCATCTGACGGACAACTAAATATCCCAACAACGATCTGATGAGCAAGAGAGCTGCAATCCCGGAATGGAGGAAACTCCTACCGGACTGCGGTCGGATTACTATTGCCATTTTGTATTGTACCGTTTCACACCCTGATTTTCAGTGGTCAAAGCTACTGTCGCTGACAGCAAAAATGGATTCCGGGAAACTGCCCCCTCACGGGCGATCTCTCGGAATCCCTTGAGCCCAAGCCCTTTTCTGTACGTTTACTTCCGCTCCCTTGACAGCAGTACAACCGTCTCGACATGAATGGTCTGTGCAAACATGTCCACCGGCTGCAGCTTTTGGGCGTGGTAGCCCAGCGTCGAAAGGATTGCCAGATCGCGGGCAAGACTTGCTGGATTGCAGGAAACGTAAATGATGCGATCCGGATGCATGGCGGCGAAGGTCTTCAGGACTGCTTCTGTGCAGCCTGCACGAGGAGGATCGACGACGATGACGTCAGGACAAACACCTTCCTTGTAAAGACGCGGCATGAGCACGGTCGCATCGCCGACTAGGAAGGTCGCATTTTTAATGCGATTGTCTCGTGCATTTTTCTTGGCATCCTCGACAGCTGGACGCACGATTTCAATGCCGTAGGCCTTTCGTGCCTTCTGCGCGAGAAAAAGCGTGATCGTCCCCGTACCACAGTAGGCATCTAGGACGGTTTCCTTCCCGGCGAGCTGCGCGAATTCGAGCACCTTGTCGTAAAGCTGCTTCGCCTGCACGGTATTGACTTGGAAGAAGGAACGCGGCGAGATGTGAAAGGAAAGGCTGCCAAGCATATCGATGATGGTCGCCCTGCCCCATAAGAGCCTAGTCTCGCGTCCCATGATGACGTTATTCCGATAGGTCTGGATATTTTGATGGATGCTGACGAGATGAGGTAGTCCAGCACGCAGCAGTTTCACCCATTCCTTTTCACGCGGCAGTTCCCGCACCGCGGTGACGAGGACGACCATGAGTGCCCCATCCTTTCCCACGCGTCCGACGACGTGGCGCAGGACGCCCGTATGACGGTCTTCGTGATAAATGGGCGTACGAAGTTTCGCGGCGATTTCACGCACGACATTCACGATTGCGTTATTGCCTTCTTTTTGAATATGACAATCGTGCGTGTCGACAATCGCATGACTCCCCTGCGCAAAGCAGCCAATGATTGGTTTCCCTTTTTCAATGCCGACAGGAAACTGCACCTTATTGCGGTAATTCCACGGGGGATCCGCACCGATTGTCGGCAGAACAGAAAGATCCTTGAGTTTGCCGATGCGCGTGACGGCATCGACGACCTGCTGCCGCTTTGCCATGAGCTGTGCTTCGTAGTCGAGATGTTGGAGCTGGCAGCCGCCACACTTCTCATAGATGGAACAGATGGGATTTATGCGGTTCTTGCTCTTCGCAAGGATCTCCTTCAACTGCGCCTTTGCATACGTCTTCTTGACCTCTGTAATCGTGGCGCGAATGCGCTCACTCGGCAAAGCATTCGGCACAAAGACGGTAAAATCTTCATAGCGTCCGACACCCTCCCCACTCGTTCCAAGTGTCCGAATATCGATTTCGTACGAATTCCCCACCATAACGGGAATGTGCTTTTTCATTGTATTATCCTTTTCATTCCATCATTCGCCATAGTTCATGCATATGAAAAATGCACTTTAGCCAACAGCTCGGACGGTGTATCAAGAAGGATCCTAGCACCATGTTCGATGAGTTCTTCCTTTGGCCGGAATCCCCATAGGACACCGACGGGCAGCAGGCCGCCATTGCACGCCGTATCCATATCCACGCTGCTGTCGCCGAAGTAAGCAATTTCTTTCGGTGCGAGACGGAACCCTTTCGCAATATGAAGAACCTTCGTTGGGTCTGGTTTCGGTGGCTGCCCTTCTGAATCGCCTATGACCATATGGAAGAAATTCTGCGGAAAGAGACTCGCTACAACGGACTTTGCCTCTTCCTGTGGTTTATTCGTGCATACTGCCATCGGAATGCCCATCGTCTGCAAACGTTCAAGCATGAGCACGATTCCATCATAGGGTTTCGTATGATCGAGCGTATGGGCAGCGTAAATTTCCTTGCAGCGCGCCGTCGCCTTTGCGACGAAGGCTTCATCTGTTGCCTTTTCCTTCGGCAGGCAGCGCTCCATGAGTTTTTTCATGCCATTGCCGACGAAATAGCGGTATGAATCCATCCCATGTTCGGGAAATCCCTGCTCGCGCAGCACGGCGTTCGCACTTGCAGCGAGGTCTTGAAGTGAATTGATGAGCGTACCGTCAAGATCGAATATTGCCGCTTTGGAAATCATAATCGTACCCCTTTCTTTCCAGCGTATTTTCTGCGTATGCGCGAAAAGCCCCCCTTCATCAGGAAGGCTTTTCTCCTGTCAAAGATCCGTATTTTGCTTAACCGTTCAGCTTTTCGGCAAGCATCTTATTGACCATCTGCGGGTTTGCTTTGCCCTTCGATGCCTTCATGACCTGCCCGACAAGTGCGCCGATGGCTTTCTTATTGCCGCCCTTATAGTCGTCAACAGCCTTTTGGTTTTTCGCGATGACTTCGTCGACGATACCTTCAATGGCACTCGTGTCCGTAATCTGAACGAGCCCTTTATCCGCAACGATTTTGGCAGGGCTGTCTGGATTCGTCCACATCTCCGCAAAGACTTTTTTTGCGATCTTGCCCGAAATCGTGTCCTTCATGATAAGCAGGATCATTTCGCCGAGACGCGTCGCTTCAACAGGAGATTTCGTGATATCGATGCCATCGGCATTAAGCTTCTTTGCAAGATCCCCCATCATCCAATGCGCCGCAAGTTTCGCATCTGCTCCTGTCGCGATGACGGCGTCGTAATACTCCGCCATAGCACGCGAGCTTGTGATGATGCCCGCATCGTAATCAGATAGCCCATCTTCCTTCTCAAGGCGCGCGCGACGCGCGTCCGGAAGCTCCGGAAGCTCGCTCCGATACTTCTCGATCATCTCTTTGCTCGTCACGAGCGGAGGCAGATCTGGCTCCGGCATATAGCGGTAGTCATTTGCGTTTTCCTTCGTACGCATGGAAAGCGTGATGCCGCGTGCGGGATCGAAGGTACGCGTCTCCTGCACGATATGACCGCCGTCCTCCAAGACTTCTTCCTGACGATCGATCTCGTAATTGATGGCGTCTTCGAGGTTTTTGAACGAATTGATATTCTTCATCTCCGTGCGCGTACCAAGCTCCTTCGTGCCAACGGGGCGCAGGGAAACGTTGATGTCGGCGCGGAGGTTCCCCTCTTCCATGCGGCAGTTTGAGACGTCAATGTATTCCATGATCGTCTTGATCTTTTCCATATAGGCACGCGCTTCTTCTGCCGAGGAAAGATCCGGCTCAGAGACGATTTCGAGAAGCGGCACGCCCGTACGGTTGTAATCGACATTACTCGATGCCGAATCCTTGATCGTCGTGCCCGAATGGACGAGCTTTCCTGCATCCTCCTCCATGTGAATGCGTGTGAGGCGGATGCGCTTCTTCTCGCCGTTTACATCGATGTCGACCCAACCATGCTCGGCAATCGGGAGATCGTACTGCGAAGTCTGCCAATTTTTTGGGAGATCCGGGTAGTAGTAATTCTTGCGATCAAACTTGCTGTACTCGTTGATCGTGCAGTTCGTCGCAAGCCCCGCCTTGATGCCGAACTCGACGACACGGCGGTTGACACAAGGCAAGACGCCAGGCATACCGAGGCAGACGGGGCAAACATGCGTGTTCTGGTCTGCGCCGAATCCCGTCGCACAGCCGCAAAAAATCTTCGTCTTCGTCTTCAGCTCGCAGTGTATTTCAAGTCCAATGACTGCTTCGTACTTCATCAGTCGTTCCCTCCCAGCTTCGCCATCTCGTTTACGCCGCCTTGTGCCTGCTCATAGGTGTACGCCGTACGAATCAGCGTTGCCTCATCAAGCGGCTTGCCGATGATCTGAAGGCCGATGGGAAGGCCTCCCTCACTTTTGCCGCACGGGATGGAAATGCCTGGAAGGCCTGCGAGATTCAATGGAACGGTACAGACATCCTGCAAGTACATCTGCAAGGGATCCTCCGCCATCTCGCCGATCCGAAAGGCAGGCGTCGGTGCTGTCGGTGCCATGATGACGTCGACTTTCTGAAACGCCTCAATGTAGTCCTGCTGAATGAGCGTACGAACCTTAAGTGCCTTGAGATAGTAAGCATCGTAATAGCCAGCGGAGAGCGCATAGTTGCCGATGAGAATACGGCGCTTGACTTCTTCGCCAAACTTTTCGTCTCGCGTGTTCGTCATCATCTGCACGAGATCCTCGCCGTCGACGCGTTCGCCGTAGCTTACTCCGTCGTAGCGTTCAAGATTCGTCGCAGCCTCGGCGGGAGCGATGATATAGTACGTCGAAATCGCATAATCTGTATGCGGCAATGAAATATCGACGACTTCTGCGCCCATTTCCTCATACTTTTTAATAGCCGCACGAACGGCACGCTCGACCTCTGCATCTATCCCCTTGACAAAATACTCTTTCGGCAGGCCAATCCTCAGTCCCTCGACTTTTGCGCGAAGCGACTGTGTGAAGTCGGGAACGTCTGCCGTGCTCGACGTCGAATCCATCGCATCATGCCCTGCGATGACGTTCAGGATATGGGCGCAATCCGTCACATCACGTGTGATCGTACCGATCTGATCAAGCGAAGATGCGTAAGCGATAAGACCATAACGTGAGACGCGTCCATATGTCGGCTTCAGACCGACAACACCGCAGAAGGATGCCGGCTGGCGAATTGATCCGCCCGTATCGGAACCGAGCGCCCAAATCGCCGTGCCAGATGCAACCGCTGCTGCACTGCCGCCCGACGAGCCACCAGGAACACGCGCAAGATCCCATGGATTATGCGTTGGATGGTAGGCTGAATGCTCCGTTGAACCGCCCATCGCAAACTCGTCCATATTGAGCTTGCCAAGAATAACGGGACTCTCTTTATAGATTTTCTGCATGACCGTCGCATCGTACGGGGGGATGAAATGCTCTAGGATTTTGGATGCACACGTCGTCCTTATGCCCTTCGTGCAAATATTGTCCTTGATCGCGCCGGGAATTCCCTCTAGGAACGCAATCTTCTCTCCCGCCGCAATCTTCTGGTCTACAGTCTCTGCAGCAGCCAATGCCTCGTCGCGCGTGATCGTCAGATACGCTCCGATATCCCCTTCGACCGCGTCGATGCGTGCGAGCAAGTCTTTCGCCAACTCCACTGCCGTAATTTCTTTCTTTTCGAGCATATTGTGCAGGATATGCGCCGGTTTTTCGTACAGTTTCAACGTCATCCTCCCTTTCCTACTCACCCAAAACGCGCGGCACTTTGAAATAGCCGTCTTCCTTCAACGGCGCATTCGCGAGAGCAGCCTCGCGGTCGAGTGACGGACGCACCTCGTCTTCGCGGAATACATTCTGCATCGGAAGCGCGTAAGTCGTTGGCTTGACGTTCGTCGTATCAAGCACAGAAAGATTGTCCATGTACGTCAAAATATCATCCATCTGTTTGATGTACATATCTGCCCTGTCCGCTGGCACAGACAGCCGGGAGAGAACGGCAACATTCTCCAAAGTCTCTTTCGTTACTTTCATGCTTTCACCATCCAAACTCTTCTACTCGCAATCAAATCGCAGTTTATTATAACATAGGCAGATCATCTACATCAAAGGGTCAAAGAGCTGGTTTCACCATATCAAACACACCTCTTGCTGCATGGATCTTCTCCTCGCCGCCAAAGACGCAAAGCGCATTCTCCTGCATACAGGAGTCGACAAGCGGTGCAAGCGCACGAATGTCTTCCTGACGCGTCGCAAGCACCTCATCACGCGTCTTTTGGCGATCATCAAATGTTACGCCGTGCAAATAACAGCCCATCGCTGTCTCTCCTTTCATCTTTGGCGTCATAGGCGCATCGAGGCTACTCATCGTACCGATGATGAATTTGTCCATCTCGCGTTTTGTCGCATCAAATCTGCGCACGTAGTCCCCTGTCGCATTGAATACGTCAATCGTCTGCGTAAGATGGGGATCGCGATATGAACCGAAGAAGAGCATGCCGTTGCGGTTGAAGTTCGTAAATGCGCCATACGCGCCGCCTTGAACGCGAATCTTCGTCCAAAAGTAATCGTAGCGCAAAAGCGTCGAGAGCACGAGCATACTGCCGGAATATTCATACCCAAGACGGATGAAGTTCGCCCCCTTACCGACGTACTGCACGCGGCTTGACGAGGTCAGCCCCTCGCTCTTTGCCGCGAGATCCCACGTATACATCTGTGCAGGGAACTTCTCTTCCGACAGAGCGGAGAGCAGCTTTTCAAACGGTGCCTCGAACGCACCGTAATCCTTTCCGTCAATCGTAAGTCCAACAAGAAGGTTGTTGCGATTAAACACAAGCGGTAAAAGCTCCGCGAAAATGCGCTGCATCTTCGCATGGTTTTCTGCAAAATTCGCTTGAAAGTCTTTCAGGAAATGGTAGAACGGAAGCTCCCCTGTCGACGAGTATGCGCCAACGCGCGTAAAGTAGCTGCTAATACGCGTCGCGATGATCTGATTGGCAGAGCGCTGAAGACTCAGTTCGATCGATGTTGCCTCTTGTTCAATGCGTTCGCGAATACGCTTCTCATCTGTGAAACGGCTTTTCGTCAAAAGTTCCTCGACAAGCGCAAGGCCATCAGAAAGTTTTTTTGTCAGTACCTTCATGCGAACGCAGAACTTCGGTGCAAGCGAGTCCGGCTTCCCTTTGCGTGAGAAGCCCGCAAGATCAAAGCGAATGCCGCCCGTCACGAGGTTTTGCTGATTGGCGACATCGGCATAGCCACGAACCTCGGTATCGACCGAGCCGATGAGATCACTCAGCAAATAAAGGTACAGCAGTTTATCCTGCGGAACAGTCTGCGCATCGAAGAACAGATTGACGTAGGCGATGCCATTCGTTTCTACATTGCTCAGGAGTACTTTTACCGTGTCAATTTCGCGCTCCTCCAGCGGCAAGTCGTATGCTTTCCTGCGGATATCCTTCAGGCTCAAGATAGGGATCGTATTGAGCGCCTCCTCTGAATCCGGTGTCTGTTGACGCGTTTTAAGTGCACGCGTCTCTTCCACGTAGGCAGCGATTTCCGCTTTGCTCATCGCAGCCTTTTTATTCGCTAGGATTTCTGCCTGCCTTGCTTCGCGCCGTACCGCCAGTTCCGCGTCAGGACGCAGAACGACAAGCGTGCGATGCGTGTTGTCGAGCAAATAACGGCGAATGAGTTCTTCAAAATAGCCTGTTTCAAGACCGTCTTTCATCTGCTGCAGTGCGTCCTCATAGTAAAGCGGCGCTTCTGGATCACCATCGTAGAGCCAGCTCTTCATCACGCGAATCGCGTAGACGAGACCGCGCGGCGCAGAGCCAAAGTCTGCCTCGCGTAGACGGAACTCAAACAAATTGATCGACGCTTTCATCAGCGTACGGTCAAGCCCCTTTTCAGCAAGCGTCGCCAGCGTCTTCTCCACCGTTTCGCAGAACGCATCGACGCAGTTTTCCTCCGTATTGTTCACAATGATGCTGAAGAACGGCTGTAAGATGTCATTTTCAAATATCGAATCGACGTCTTTGCCAATCTTTGCACGAAGAAGTGCTTTCCGAAGTGGTGCCGCCTGAGTACGCAAAATGGCATGTTCCAAAATCTCAAGCCCCATCATATCTTTCAGATCGAGCGACTTTCCGACAATCCAGTTCATCGAGAGAAACGTTTTTTCCCTCACACTCTCCTCTGCACCAATCGGATACGAAGATCTGCTGCGCTTCATGACCGCAAATGGCTTTTGCTCCTTAATGTGCGAAGGTACGGGAATCCGATCAAAATGCGAAAGGTATTCCGCATCGAGGTAGGCAAGCTTTTCCTCAATATCGAGATCACCGTACAGGTAGATATAACTGTTGGATGGATGATAGTAACGATCATGGAACGAAGCAAACATCGCTTGCGTGAGATTGGGGATCGCCTCTGGATCGCCGCCCGATTCATAGCCATACGTCGTGTCGGGATAGAGTGACGTCATGATGCGGCTCTCCAAAATATCATCCGGTGAGGAAAGTGCCCCTTTCATCTCATTGTAGACTACGCCGCTATATGTAAGCGGCGAATCTGCATTTCCTATCTCGTAGTGCCATCCCTCCTGCATAAGGATATGCGGATCGCGTTTCATATTCGGATAAAACACAGCGTCGAGGTAGACGTCCATGAGATTTTGGAAATCCTTATCGTTTCGGCTCGCAACGGGATACATGGTTTTGTCTGGATACGTCATCGCATTCAAGAACGTATTGAGCGAACCCTTGACAAGCTCGACGAATGGTTCTTTGAGCGGGTATTTACGTGAGCCGCAGAGCACCGAGTGTTCGACGATATGTGCAACACCTGTATCATCGATGGGCGGCGTACGAAACGCAATGGAAAATACCTTGTTGTCATCGTCGTTTTCGAGGAAGAAAAGACGTGCGCCGCTCTTCTCGTGCGTAAAGAGGTATGCTGTCGAGTCTGTCTCTCGGATAAACGTCTTACGTTGCAGGGTAAAACCGTGTACTTTCGTATGGATATCCATACTATCCTCCATTCTGTGCGGAATACATTGGCGTATTCCTAAGGAACTATGGCAACTTGCCTAGCGAAAAAGAAAAAGCTCCCACGAGTCTCGTGAAAGCTCAAGATTCCAAATGGTGCCGAAGGCCGGACTTGAACCGGCACGCTGTTGCCAACGGCAGATTTTGAGTCTGCTGCGTCTGCCAATTCCGCCACTCCGGCATCTGAATATGTCTGCGTTATTGACAAATATAATTTTATCATATTTCATGTTTTTATGTCAATAGCTACAGTAATACGCATTGTATATTTTTGTAGGTTTACAATACATGTGTTACAAAATCGTCATGAAAAGAGGACGCCCCTTGTGGTATGCTTTTAAGCAGCAAAATCAAAAAGCAAAGGCGTGTCCTCTCAGGAACAGAATCGCACAAGAAACACGGAATCCCCTTGTAAAACAAGGCTTTCTACCAGCATTTTGCAATTCGCGCCGAAAACCATTGCAGGCTTGGCAGGTCTTTCAATCCACCTCTATCCATCTCGATCTAAAACTTCTATGCGTTTAATGCTACAAAAATAAGACAGGCTATATAGAAGAACCCGTCTCATTTTATCGCGTCTTGATAGGAATTGAATCCCTATCTTCTCTATAAGGCATAAGGCCGAAGGGCGCCGACTTCTGTCTCGCTGGCTTGTGGTTGGCGTTCAAGCTCAGGGACGTGACCGAAGCCGGCAAGATAGAGCCTTTCGGCTGCCAACCTATCTCCTTCATCTTTATTATACGGAACAATCTACCCAAAAGGAACACTCTTGCATTGTACCATTTTCCAAATATACTTGTAGGATGATACAACTTTACCAATATTCTTAACTCTCCTCATTCCGTTCAAATCGTTCGAGTACGATTTCCGTCCCCGAAGGTGTATCGAAAAGACTGGGAAAAGATGGTATGCCATGCGGTATGTCTTTGAGCAAACACTCAAAAAGCAGGTACGCACCGAGCGCATCATCGAGTGCACGATGCTTCTGCTTTGCCCGCCAGCCGAAATGAAGCAGCAGCGCCTCAAGATTGAACTTCGTCGTATCCTTCGACAAAATACTCTTGGCCAAGCGGACAGTATCGACATACGGCGGGCAGAACTTTCTGCGCTGTCCTGTCTTTTTTGCAATCCGAGCTAAGGCTAGATTGATGCTCAAAATATCATTGTCCCCAACAGCATGACCGAGCACTACGGCATCTTCCCCGACGAACTGCAAAAAGGCTGGTAAAATATCGGGCAGTCGATCTTTTCCTTTGAAATCGTCCTTATCGAGCCCTGTCATCTTACGAACCGTGCGATTGATGAAAGTACGCGGATGAACGAGCTCATGAAATACGGAAACAGAATCCGCACCTTCTTGCAGGCGAATTGCACCGATCTCGATAATATCATCGGGAAACGTTCCGGAAAGCTCCAAATCAAATGCGACGATAGCCTTTCCTTCAATCGCTGTCAAATGCTCCACGTTGACGACCTGCGCACGAATGGAGCGCTCCATTCGTCGCTTTTGACGGCGCTTCTGCATCGTTTCTCCCCGTTTCAGTGGACGAGTTGTTCGTTTCGGCGCAGTCCCAGTACCCTCTTTTGGGGGTTCTTGCAAGAGCATATCTCCAAGCAACGGCTCTGCTCTGACTAAGTTACGAGAACGCATACGCTCCTCTTTTCTCTTGCGGATGCTTCATGACAGACGCTATAAACACCATGCCTGCATCCTCTGAAATATACGCACTTGCTTTATGTCCCTTGCTTTCCCGCACCTGCTGAAAAAGCCCATTTCGATAAAACTTTTTATTTCATGGTTGAATAAAATCGCGAGTACAGCGCTCTCCCTCGGCAAGATACCGACTGAGCAAGCGCAAGCTTCGACTCCATGTAGTCATTGGCAGGATAATCCCACCGAATGCCGATCCATCGTCTATAGAGACGACCTATGCCCCAGTATGAATCCTCTGATGGATTTCCTGTGCAATGCCATCGCTTGTGTACAAAACGATTCTATCTTTTGCTTTTGCGAGATGACGGAGAACTCTTTCGTGTATAGGCTTAGCGCATCCTGCACGCTTTGTGCATAAATGGCTTCCATCTTGCTCATCAGTCTTTTCCTGTCGCTATAACGAGCCATGCCAGAAAGCTTGATGCCAAGTCCCGATGAAATGGCAAAGACGAAGCGAATATCGTGTGCCCGCGCTTCCCTCATAAGCATACCAAAACGCACAAGATGCTCTTCGGGAAACGGCTCACGCCATTTTGCGCGATGACAAGGACCCTCTTTCAGCGCGTAGAGACACGCTTTGAAACCGACATTCTTCTCAAAGAAAAAAGCGTCCATCCACGCTGCATCGCTCCAAGACGTGCCATAAAATCCTTTCACAATGCCGCGCAGTGGAATCACAGAAGCTGCACAGCGATCAAGGCATAGACCATTGTGCAGAAAATCAATCCTACGACAACTGCGAGACATTCGTTTTTGCACATGAATCTGTCTCCATTCTTATTCCTAATTCTATTTTAGCATAGTATGAACAGATATGATATACTGAAGTGAGAAAATAATTGCTTTTATTTTGAGGAAATTCTATTTATTTTGAGGATATTTCCATGATTTCATCATTTCATGCCATACATCGCACAAAACTGCGGCGAATCGGAATGATTTTGTCCGTACTTGCACTGTTTCTCTTGGTTGCACTCGAAGTCTTGAGCTTTACAGCAGCAGCCCTATTCAATCGTGCCATAAAGCAGCAGGATATGCTGCGTGGAACGATTCGCGTTGAGCGTCTGATCTCAGATATCACAGGACACGTTTACTTCACCAATCTCGAATGGTACGATCAAAATGGTGAGCGAATCCTCTCCATCCCCAGCGGCGATTTTCGTGTGCGCCTCTGGGACGTTATCACGCATCATTACAAATCTACGACGATACAGGAGCTGAACATTTACAATGCCAACATCTCGCTCCATTTCGATGAAGCGATGCGGCTCGACTTTATTCGGCCTTCTCCCGACATGGAAAAAATGCAGGAAGAGGATTGGCAAAAGAAAGTCAGTCTCGAAGGCCTCAGTGAAGAAAAGCGCCGTGCGATCGGTGAAGCAAGGCGGCGTATGCAGCAAAATAAAATGACCCGCCGTTGGCAAAACTTCAATGCCACGGGGAAAAAGATCAAATTAAAGCTAAATGTACATGATAGCCGATTTGAGATTCTCGCGCAGCATCGTCATTATCTCATGAACCATGTGCAGCTCATGTCTTCTATCGACACAACGAAGAAAATGGTTCTCGCTATGACGATCGGAGGATTCGGCGGCATCATGATCGGTGATGGCATTACGCTGAATGGACACGTGGATTTTCATGGGGAAGACGTGCCGACAGCCGACCTATCCGCTGTATTTTACGCAGTTGATCCATCATCGCTAGGCTTCGGCATGAATCTCCATGATAAAATGACGCTCGATGCATATTTCAGTGGACCACTCACGCACCCGCTCGGAACCGGCTCGCTCTCGATGGATGAACTGAGCATCCCAGGGCTCTTTTTCACGAATGTCCGTGGCGATATTTCCTACGACAACGCCATGCTGAATTTCACAAATGTCTCAGCCAATGTCTTTGATGGAATCCTCACCGCGCACGGTGACTACAATCTCGATACACGCTACTATCACATATACGGAACGGGATCGGATCTGAGTGCGGCGAAAGCCTTGCCGGGAAGTGGCCTTTCCTGCCGTGTCGCGATGGATCTTATGGTTGCAAGCGACGGCTCATCCAAGGGCACGCTTACGTCCGGCTCATTCCAATCGAGCGCAGGTCGATACCACATGCTTCCATTTGAACGAATTACGGGAACGTTCCATAATGCCTATCGGGATCTTCGCTTTTATGATGTACGCCTTTCCTTTGCTGGATTTAATGTCGCAACGGATGGACTGCGAATCGAAAACGGAAGGCTCGCATTGAGTCCCATTCATATTACGGATAAGGACGGTTCTCCACTCTACACTTATGTCCATGAGAAAGGAAATACACCTTGACAGATCGATAAAAAGGGATTCTTCTGGTACGCACAGGTGGCTCATTATGGGGAACATCAGGGGTAGCAGGACAGTACGTCCTGCGAGACGCAGGCTTTTCTGTCGAATAGCTCGTCGTCTCACGCATGCTTATCAGCGGCATCGTTCCTTTGGATTGACGCACTTGGAACCATCTTGATTCTCAGTACAATTTTCATTCTTGCACGGAAATCATCGTCCTAAGATCAGCTTCATTCAAAACTTGAATTCCGAGTTCCTGTGCCTTTTTCAGTTTGCTGCCGGCTTCCTCACCTGCGATGAGATAGTCGGTCTTTTTGCTTACTGCGCTTGCGACACGCCCCCCGTGCACTTCAATGAGTGCGGCACATTCTCTGCGCCCCATTGTGGGAAGTGTTCCCGTAATGACAAAAGTCTTTCCTTCAAGCACCATATCTCCTGGTGCACGTTTCTTTTCCGCAAAGCGAACGTTTGCGGCACGAAGTTTAGCGATCATATCCTGCGTCTTTTCGTCGGCAAAAAAAGCTACGATTGCTTTTGCGCTGACTTCACCTATATCACGTACGGATCGAATTTCTTCTTCGTCTGCTTCGCGCAATCGATCAATAGAACCGAAATGGCGCATGAGTTCACGCGCGGCACTTCGGCCAATTCCTGCAATGCCGAACCCTGCCAAAAGCTGCTGCGGCTCATTCTCTTTGCTCGCTTCGATCGCAGCGAGCACTTTATCCGTATTCTTCGCCTTGCCGATAAGCCCCTTTTCAATGAGCTCCTCACGTGCATCATGCAGTGCATATAGATCCGCAATCGTCGCGAGCTTCCCATCGGCTATAAGCGCATGGATGGTGCTCTCACCAAGGCCTTTGATATCCATCGCGTCGCGACTGACAAAATTGAGCAGATGGTTTTCGATCTGGGCAGGACAGCTCGGATTTTGGCATCTGATATCTGCCGTATCCGCTTCGCGTACAGCAGGTGCTCCACAGACAGGACAATGCGTGCCGATGGCAAAGGGTTTTGCATCTGCAGGGCGTTTTTCTCTGACGACTTCCTTGATTTTCGGAATGATCTCCCCAGACTTATAAACGCGTATCGTATCGCCAATACGCACATCCATGCTATCGATAAAGTCTTGATTGTGCAGGGTCGCACGTTCTACATTTGTACCGCAAAGGCGAATTGGATCGAATACGGCCGTCGGTGTAATACGCCCCGTACGTCCCACGGAAAGCTCAATTGCTCGAAGGACGGTTTCCTTTTCCTCTGGCGGGTACTTGTAAGCAATCGCCCACCGCGGCACTTTGGAAGTTGCGCCGAGCTTCTCTCGATCATGCAAGTTGTTTAGCTTGACGACTGCACCGTCGATATCGTAGGCGAGATTTCCGCGATTTTCACCGATTGCTTCAATCGCCTGCCAAACTTCTTCTGCCGTATGGCAAACCTTATAGTCATGAATGACCTTAATGCCCTGCTTTTTCATAAAAGCGTAGGCGTCGGTATGCGTTCGAAATTTCATACCGCGCACCGACTGCAAATTGAATACAAAAAAAGATAACTTTCGCTCCTTCGTGATACGGCTGTCAAGCTGGCGCAGTGTCCCAGCCGCACAGTTTCGCGGATTTGCAAAAGGGCGCAAACCAAGAAATGCTTGCCTCTCATTGACGGCATCGAACACAGCGCGTTCCATATAGACCTCACCGCGAATCTCAAAATAGGCTGGCTTGTCTTTTAGCGTCTTTTGAACATCGCAAATGACCTTCGCATTCTCCGTTACATCTTCCCCTTGCACAATTCCATCGCCGCGCGTAATGGCTCGAACGAGGACGCCGTCCTCATAGCGTAGAGCCATCGAAAGCCCATCGATCTTCTCTTCTACGACGAATTCAGGATGATCGAGTTCTCCTTGCAGTTCTTGCACAAAAGCAAAAATTTCTCCTTTAGAAAACACATCCTGAAGAGAGAGCATCGGCACATCGTGTTTCACGAGTACGCCTGCCGTCCGCTGTGCCGTGCCGCCGACCATCTGCGTTGGCGATGTCTTCGTGATGAGTTCCGGGTACGATTTTTCGATTGCCCTCAGGTGCAACATGAGCTGGTCATACTCGTAGTCGCTGATCTCCGGCGCATCCTCGTTGTAGTAACGATTGTTGTGGTAACGAATCGTTTTGCGGAGCGAAGCGAGTTCCTCCTTAACCTTCTGAATATCCATATCTTCTCCTCTATCGCTCAGACTTTCTCAATCGGTGCGTACTTTTGCATGAGCCCTTTTATCCCTTGCCCCGGGAATGCGATTTTGAGTTCTGCTTCTTCACCACTTCCCTTGACGGATACGACCGTTCCAATCCCCCATTTCCCATGACGTGCCTTATCACCTGTCTTCCACATGGTGCTCGTATTCGGACGAATGACACCGCTTGCAGGCGGCATACTCTGTACGCGAGCCACCGATCCAGCCATGTGCCTAGCTTGTGCAGTGCGCAGTGACTGCATGGCTTCGTATGCCGACATCGGCTTTCCCACCAATCGCACGCCATCCCCCATCTGATATGCAGTCGCTCGAAATGCATACGAGCCAGTTGAATCATCCATCACTTCAAAATCGGAACGAGATCGCATTTTATCGATGTAATCCATCGGAATCTCCAAAATGAACCGCGACGGCGGATAGGCATTCGTCTTGCCGTAGATCGTTCGTTGTCTCGCACGCGTAAGGTAGAGCTTTTTCTCGGCACGCGTAATTCCGACGTAGCACGTTCTTCGCTCCTCTTCTATCTCCTTCGGCTCAAGAAGTGTCCGTGCATGCGGAAAGAGCCCCTCCTCCATGCCGATCAAGAAAACGACGGGGAACTCCAACCCTTTTGCCGAATGAAGCGTCATGAGCGTCACACGCTCATCTTCCAATTCCGCCGTATCGACATCGGAGACAAGTGCAAGCTGGGAGAGAAACGCTTCGAGACTCGTGTCCTCTTCCGTTTTCTCAAACTCGCGTGCGACGCCGATGAATTCCTTCAAATTCTCAATACGCGACTCATTCTCTGGCTTCTTTTCTGCTTCCAGTTCTTTCCAATAGCCTGTTTCATCCAGCACTTTCTGGATAAGGTCGTCAAGGTGCATGGACGCGTACGTTCCAGCCATTGCAAAGAGAAAAGACGCCAGTGCGATGAGTGTTTTTTTTGCACGCGTCGTGAGCGCCGGTATCGCATCCAACATCTCACGATTTGCCATAACTTCAAAGAAACTGAGCCCTGCATCCGTCGCATATTCTGCGACACGCGCGACAGACGTTGTCCCGAGGCCACGCTTCGGCACATTGATGATACGCATGAGACTGACCGTGTCGAGCGGATTGTAAATGATGCGCAGATAGGCGAGAATATCCTTGATTTCCTTGCGATCATAAAACTTCAGCCCGCCGACCATCGTATACGGAATCCCCATGCGCATAAAGGTCTCCTCGACGACGCGCGACTGTGCATTCGTACGGTAAAGGATCGCGATGTCACCATAGGAGCATTTCCGTTTGTTCTTCTCCTGCTGAATAGCGGACGCGACAAATTGCGCCTCATCGCGCTCATCGTATGACTCGTAAAGCGTAATTTTTTCCCCTGTCGGATTCTCCGTCCAAAGAGCTTTCGGCTTGCGTTCTATGTTGTTCTCGATAACGGCATTTGCCGCTGCGAGAATATTCTTCGTCGAGCGATAGTTTTGCTCGAGCTTAATCGTCCGCGCCTCAGGATAGTCCCGTTCAAAATTCATGATATTGTGGATATCCGCACCGCGCCAACCGTAGATAGACTGATCCGCATCGCCAACGACGCAGAGATTGCGGTGCTTTTCCGCAAGGAGCTTCGTGAGCTCGTACTGTGCCCCGTTCGTATCTTGATACTCGTCGACAAGGATGAATCGGAATCGGTTCTGATACTTCGTGCGCACTTCTTCATTGTCGCGCAAAAGTGCAACGGAGAGCATGAGCAGGTCATCGAAGTCGAGTGCGTTGTTCGTGCGCAGTTTCGCTGTGTAAAGCGCATATACTTCCGCCGCCTTCTCCTCAAAGAAGGTATTCGCATTACGTGCCATCGCCTTATGGCTTTGCATGGCATTCTTCGCTACCGAAACAGCGTTTTGAATACTCGCAGGGCGATACTGCTTATCATCGAGATGGAGCTCTTTAATGCAATCGCGAATGACTGTCTGGCTGTCCGATGTGTCATAAATGACAAAGTTGTGCTTGTACAGCCCCGTTGTTTCGATCTCACACCGCAGGAAGCGTGCGCAGAACGAATGAAACGTACTGAGCCATACGCCCTTTGCTGCTTCACCAATCATGTGTTTTGCACGTTCGCGCATTTCAGCAGCCGCCTTGTTCGTAAAGGTGATAGCGAGGATCTGATACGGTAGGACACCGTGCGCAAGAAGATTGGCGATGCGGCAAGTGAGTACCTTTGTTTTTCCTGACCCTGCACCTGCCATGATGAGAAGCGGCCCTTCGAGGTGCTCGACTGCCTCCCTCTGAGCAGGATTTAACCCTTGAACAATATCCACAATGAAACCTCCTGCATGATGAACGATTTATTTTATAGCAAAGCCCGCCCATTCCCTTGGATACCGTCCTCTCGTTAAACGCACTTCGTTTGAACAAAATAATCGGACAGATGGTGAATGGCCGGGCTGTGAACGTTACTTCGTGATACGCTTGACGGCTTCGGAAAGCGGCGGTATGATCTGCTTTTTACGGCTCATGACGCCGGGCAGATAGACGTGTGTGCCGCTCGCATCTTTCTTGAATGCCTCGCCAATGAGCGTTTTCGGTGAGCCTGCGTAAAGGAGATATGTCGCTTCTTCGAGAATATCCGTGACCATGACAAGACTCATATCAAAGCCTTCCTTCTCACAGATATTCGTCATTGCGGCGATGAGCTCATCCTCAAGATCCATGACTTCCTTCGTGTCCATGACGGAGATCTGGCTGACAATAATGCGATAATCGCCGATCTGGAACTCTTTTAGGTCATTCTTTGCGATTTCCTGCGGCGTCATATCGCCGATACCGGATCCGGCCTTGAGCATATCCATTCCGTACGCCTGCACGTCGACTCCCGCAATTTCCGCAAGGCGTTCCGCCGTTTTCTTGTCGTACGGCGTGCAAGTCGGCGACCTGAAAAGCACTGTATCGGATAAAATTGCGGAGAGCAATAGACCTGCAATCGACGGTGGAATATCGATATCACGATGCCAATGCATATTGGCAATGATCGTCGCTGTGCAGCCAACAGGCTCAGCGTGCGTGTAGATCGGCTCGCTCGTCTGGATCCCACCGAGGCGATGATGGTCAATGATCTCAAGAATCTTCGCTTCCTCGATCCCTTCGACTGCCTGTCCGCGTTCATTGTGGTCGACGAGAATGACACGCTCACGTTCCGGCACCATGAGTTGGTCGCTGCTAACGATTCCGACGAGGCGCCCGTTTTCGAGAACGGGGTAATTGCGATAGTTTGTCTGCTCCATCGTCCCCTTGATATCGGATAGCAAATCAAGCGGCTTGAAGCAGACCGGATCCGCATGCATAATGCGGCGAATCGGCACGCACTGATTGATGAGACGTGCTACCGTATATGTATCATACGGCGTCGAGAGGACGAATACATGGCGTTTCTGTGCCTCCTCGATAATATCAGCAGACACACGCCCGTTCCCTGAAACAATGAGACATGAAATGCCTTGGCGCAAGCAATCAACGAGCGTCTCGTCATGACGATCCCCGATAATGACGATGTCATTTTCTTCTACCGTATTTTGAATCGTCTGAATCGATCCTGCCGCAATGCGGACATTGCCCTTGATCGTATCGCCCTCTTCGCCTGAAACCAAAACGCGGCTGTCCGTCGCCGCGATGATATCACGATAGCGAACGCGCATGTCGGCGAGATTCTGCATGCCGAGTTCTTGGAAATAACGCTTGGCAAGGTCGGAAACCGTTACGATGCCAACAAGAATTCCTTTGCTGTCTGTAACCGGAACGGATTTCAGATCATGCTCGCGCATAACTTCGCCGAGACGACGGAGCGTATCGTGCTGTTTGACGACAATCTTGCAGTCGAGTGTGACATCCTTGACGCGCGGGTAAAGATCGGTCAGCAAGAGCGGCTGCTCGACCTTGAAATACGCAAGGGCGTACTTCGTTTCCGCATTTATTTTGCCTGCACGCGCCGGCACGACATTCTCGCCGAGCGCCTGCTTCAAATGCGCGTAGCCGATTGCCGAGCAAATCGAGTCCGTATCGGGATTGCGGTGACCTATCGTGTAGATCGGTTTCGTGTTCTTCATCGTAATCTTCTTCCTCCCGCCTTACTTCTCTTCCTGTATTTCGCGAATGACGACCTTCTCCTCTGCATCAATGCCGCCAATCTGTACGCTGACCGCTTCGCGCGACGCCGTCGGGACATTCTTGCCGACGAAGTCTGCGCGTATCGGAAGCTCGCGGTGACCTCGATCAACGAGAACTGCGAGCTGTATTTTCTTTGGGCGTCCCATATCGATAAGTGCATCGAGTGCCGCACGGATCGTTCGACCCGTATAGAGCACATCATCGACGAGTATGATCGTCTTGCCCGTGATGTCGACAGGCAGGTCAGTTGGATGGACGATGGGCTGATACGAAAGCGTCGAAAGATCATCGCGGTAAAGCGTGATGTCGAGGATACCGACAGGAAGCTTCTCTCCTTCAATGCGTGCGATCTCGTCTGCAATTCGCTCAGCGATCGGCACGCCTCGCGTGCGAATGCCGACAAGCAAGACCTTGCCGACGCCTTTATTCCTCTCCACGATCTCATGAGCAATACGCGTGAGCGCACGCCGGATTCCTTCCGCATCCATCAAGACCATCTTATCAACCAGTACCGGCATGAATCTCCCTCCTACTGTTTGCGCGCGCGAAGCGCAAAAAGAATTTTCTGCATATCCGCAGGAAGAGGTGCTTGGAATGTCATTTCCTCTCCTGTTTCTGGATGGACAAGGACAAGCTCACGTGAATGGAGAGCCTGTCCATCAATCGCAAACGGACTCTTGCGGCGCAAGCCGTACTTCGGATCGTTGACGAGCGGATGTCCGATACGCATCATGTGTACGCGAATCTGATGCGTACGTCCCGTTTCAAGCTGACATTCGACATGCGTGTAATTGCCGAAGCGCTCAAGCACGCGGAAGTGCGTAACGGCGGGCTTTCCGCCTTCTCTCACAATCGCCATCTTCTTTCGCTCCGTCGGGTGCCGTCCAATATTCCCCTTGATGATACCCGCTTCCTCACGTATGTTGCCCAAAACGATGGCATCGTATATGCGATGTGCCTTTTTCGTGCGAATCTGATCCGCTAGTGAGAGGTGTGCCGCGTCATTCTTCGCTGCAACCATGACGCCGGACGTGTCCTTATCCAGGCGATGCACAATACCGGGACGAAGCTCGCCGTTGATGCCTGAAAGATCTTTGCAGTGATAAAGAAGTGCGTTGACGAGCGTTCCTTTCGTCACCCCTGTCGCGGGATGGACGACCATGCCGCGCGCCTTGTTTATCACGATGATATCCACATCCTCATAGAGTACGTCAAGCGGAATATCTTCTGCCAGGATCGAAACAGGTTCTGCCTCAGGAATGTGAAGCATGACTTCTTCGTCAAGATGCAATTTATAGTTTGCCTTGCGTACGGTTCCAGAAACAATCACTTTTCCTGCTGCAATGAGCTTTTGGACGTGTGCACGGGAAAGCGTTTCATGGTGCCGAACCAAGAAAACATCGAGCCGCTCTCCCTCTCGGTCTGCATGAAAAAAAAGTTTCTCTTCCATGATCAAGCATCCTTCTTTTTTCTACCAAACAGGATCGAAATGATCATGCCTGCCACACCCGCCACGATCGCAACGTCTGCAACATTAAACACAGGCCAAACACAAAAATCAAAGTAGTCGATTACATAGCCAATCCGCAACCGATCAATTAGATTTCCGACCGCTCCCGCCGCGAGGGAAACGCAGCCATAATAAAGGAGCGGTGGCTCGCGGCGCAGTTTCGGATAAAAGCAAAAAAAAGCAACGATTATCGCGATGGCCGTCAGCAAAAAAAACCATCGCTGATGTGCTAATATACCAAAAGCAGCGCCGGGGTTGAGCACATACGTAATATGAAAGACCGAGGCAATAACCGAAATACTCTCTCCCGGCAACATCGTTGTCTCAACATATAGCTTGACGCCCTGATCAAGAAAAAGAAGCGTGAAAAAAAGGATACAGGCCATGATTGTCGCCATCAAGATTCCTGAGTCCCTTCATCGTCTGTCTTCGTATTCGTTTCTTCCTGCCCATCCTTTTTCCCCGCGCCTTCCTCACTTTTTAGAGCCAGCGCGGAAGCAATGCTTTCATCGATGACCGAAAGTTCCCCTTCCATCGAATCCTTCAGTTTGCGAAGGTATTCCACGCGGTCTCGAATGATCTGATCGTAGGTGAGCGCCTTTTCTCTCGCTTGGGAAATGACCTCTTCCGCTTGCTGCTTGACGTAAAGCTCCGCTTCCTGGCGCATCGTATCACATTTTTGCGTCGTCGTCTCCATGAGTGCTTTGGACTCGTCCTTTGCTTTCCCTACGATTTCTTCTGATGTCTTCTGTGCGAGAAGCAATGTATCCCGCAAGCCCCGCTCCATCTTTTGGTATTCTTCGTTATCTTTGCTCGCACGTGCGAGGCGTTCCTTCAAATCATCATTTTCCCGAAAGAGCTTCTCGTAGTCGTTGACGACGCGATCAAGAAAATCATCAATCTCGTCCTCATCATAGCCGCGAAAGCTGCGTTTGAACTCCTTGTCATGTATGTCAAGCGGTGTCAGCATGATCAGGTCCCCTCCCTGCCTATAGCTATAGCAAGCAATTTCTCACTTTAGAAATAGCGTTTCAACAAGATGACCGTTCGTCCTTTTTTCGTCTTCCCACATATTTCCGCAACCTCAATACGACCGCGGCCGTGCATAGATAAAACATCACCTTCTTTGATGGCCGTTGAGGCACCCTTGACATGCTGCCAATTCAGCCTCAACTTATCTGCTTCAATATCCGCCGCTGCACGGCTTCGCGAACATCCGTAGCCCGATGCAGCAATCGAATCAATGCGCAGTGACGCGACCGTCGCACGGATTTCCTTGCAACGCTCTTCTTTCGGCGTGATCGAGGAAAGAAGAGCCCGCTCACACTGAACGCCGACCGAACCAACCTGCGTGAGATTCGCTAGGAGGTACTCTGCCATTTTTTCATCGCAGAGGATGCGCGCCGTATCTGCCGTCAGCAAAATATCGCCGAGACGGTCACGCTCCATTCCAAGTCCCATGAGTGCTCCAAGCACATCGCGATGACCAAGCCGCGCAAACTGCCCATTCCATGACACTGCGATACATGCAATGTCGTAATTCGTAGCAGTACCTGCAAAATCTTCATGCATGTACATCGCACGCGCACGTTCTGCACCATGATACCCACCGTCAAATGAAACGCGAATACCGCCGTAATTTGCCGCAACCGTCTCCGCGATCTCCTGCCCAAACGGATCGAGGAACGGACTCAGGCGCGGCCTTTGCGTGCGCTGTACTGCTTCCGCTAGATCGACGAGTTGGGTCACAGCTTTCTCGCCTTCTGTGCCCTTATAGAAACGAAGCAACTTTTCTTTCTGTTCTGCCATATCGTATTTCCCATTTTTTATTTTCCAAGCTCTTCGGAACGCGCCGAAGCTGCAAGAACAGCATCCATGAGCGCACCACGCACGCCACGTTGTTCCATGACGCGGACGCCAGCGATCGTTGTGCCCGCAGGGCTCGTTACGGCATCGCGAAGCACTTCCGGATGCGTTTCTGTTTCAAGCACCATTTTGGCTGCGCCAAAAATCGTCTGCGCCGCAAGCAAACGCGCTGTTTTTGCAGGCAGTCCCGCCGCAATCCCACCGCTTGCCAAGGCATCAATCATTAAAAAGGCAAACGCAGGACCACTTCCAGAAAGCCCCGTCACGGCATCCATTGCAGACTCTTTTACCTCGACGACGCGTCCCGCACTAGAAAAGATCTGCTCTACGATCTCCCTGCATGGTGCCGTCACATGCGTCCCGCACGAATACACGCTCATGCCCGCACCGACTGCAAGCGGCGTGTTTGGCATAATGCGAACGATGGGGTGACCTGAAAAGGCACGCTCCATTTCCCTAAGCGTCAGTCCGGCAACAATCGAAAGTACGAGTGCGTCACCTCTGAGCCTGCCGCTCACCTCTGCAATCGCTTTCTGCGCTGCCTGTGGCTTGACTGCGAGCACGAGCACCGTCACATCATCGAGAAATGTATCCGCTCCTACGCAAGCGTGGATTCCATAACACTTGCAAAGCTCTTCTGTACGCGCCGCCTTATGATCGGAAACGTATATGGCCTCTGCCGGAATCACATCGCTCTTTCGTAAGCCGGCAATGATCGCCTCTGCCATTGCCCCGCCACCGATAAATCCGATTTTTGAGGAGGATGCCACGTTCCCGCCTCCTTACTTTTTAAGCCAAGGCATTTCTGTTGATACCTTGCGCTCTTCCTCCATGTAACTGACGTTGACATTGCTCGGTGCACAAAGGAATACATTGTTGCCAATCTTCTTGATCTCACCATTGAGCGCATACGTCGTACCGCTGATGAAATCAACGATCCGCTTCGCATCGGTCGCGTCCGTCTTCTCAAAATTGATGACAACCGGTTTCTTTTCGCGCAAGTCATTGGCGACCTGCTGTGCATCATCAAACGACTTCGGTTCAATGACCATGACCTTCATCTTTGCCATCGTCGTATTCTCACGCGCCGAAGCAGCCGACTGAAAATCGACAACCTTTCGCGGCGTTTCCTCATTGTTATCGTGATTCATGAACGCACTCTCTTCCTTCTTTTCGTATGCCTCTGTGTAGGAACGCGAGCGTTCCCTGCGTTCCTCTTCCTGCTCAAAAAAGGTTTCTTCTTCCGGCTCCATCAAGCCGACCTTGCTGAGCACTTTATCTACTATACGCATCGCTCTCACATCCCCTAATACTGCCGCGGCCCAAATATGGCCGTGCCAACGCGAACGAGATTCGCACCCTCTTCCACCGCAATCGCGTAATCGTGTGACATACCCATCGATAGATATTTTATATTCGCGTCATGGAAGGGAATTTCCTTCGTCTTCAGAAAGATTTCATACATTTCGCGAAAGAGTGGCCGACACTTCTCTACATCGTCATAATTTGGTGCAATGCACATGAGTCCAGCGAGATGCAGGTTTGGAAGTGCATCCACGACATCCAATAAGGAACGCAGGTCTTCCTTGTAGATGCCGGACTTGCTCTCCTCCTTCGCAAGATTCACTTGCACGAGAACATCCTGCCGCTTGCCGATTTTGCCCGCCTCTTTATCGATTGCACGTGCGAGATGTTCGGAATCGACGGAATGAATGAGGTCAAAGAGCGCAACTGCCACCCTTGCCTTGTTCGTCTGTAAATGACCGATCAGGTGCCATTTCACATTCCGTTCGAGCGTTCCAAACTTTTCCTTCGCTTCCTGAATCCGATTTTCGCCGATCTCCTCGATGCCAGCGTCGATTGCCTCGCGCATTGCCGTCACATCGTGATTCTTCGTCACAGCAATCAGTGTGACGGATGCATCCTTTGACACGCGTGCGCGCCGTTTTTTTGCCGCCTCAATCTCTGCCTCTACCGCCTGAAGTCGCTCTGCAATCATAGGATTCCTTCCTTTCCTGTCCGCTCATGATATATACGGATGCAATGCGATGACTGTTGCCATGCGGCCTGTCTTGCTGCCATCCGCACGGTAAGAATAAAACCACGCATGCTCGCAAGAAGTACACGTCTTGGCTTCCTCAATATTTGCACGTGGGACGCCTGTCTCCATAAGCTGAATGCGATTGGCTGCCCATAAGTCAAGGTGCTCTTCCGACCCGTGCATAGAAAAGATCTCTTCTTCATATCCAGGAAAGGCTTCACGAAATGCCTGCGACACATCCTCGCGTACCGCATAGCAGCAAGCACCGATCGATGGGCCGATCCCAATGCGCAGCTTGCCTGGGTCCGTACCAAACTCCTTCTGCATGCGCTGAACTGTCTTTGCCGCAATCCGATTGACCGTTCCCTTCCAACCACCGTGTGCAATGCCGACGGCTTTATTTTCTGCATCGAAGAAAAGGATTGGCACACAGTCTGCAAAACAGAGCATAATGGGAAGCCCAGGTACATTCGTAATAAGCGCATCCGTCTTCGGCACGGCTTTTGCGTAAGCAAGCGCCCCGCGCCCAGCGTCTGCTTCCGTGACGCGCATAATATTCGTACCGTGCACCTGTTCCGGGGAAATGACGCATTCCGCCTTTAGATGGAGTGCCGACAAAAAGCGTCTCCGATTCTCCAAAACGTCCGCTTCTGTATCCCCTACATGAAGTCCCATGTTGAGTGCCTGCCATGGCTTTTTGCTTACGCCGCCGAGACGACACGAAAATCCATGTGTCGCAATATCTTCACCAAAATTCGTGAACTTGCCGCACCAAATATTTTGTCCCATGTGCTCCAATGCAAAACTCACACGAACACTTCCTTTCTGCTCGATTTCAGCATACGCCACAGCGATGGCACCCGTCAAAGCATGCCGGCGTCGGCTTCAACGACGCTGCTCGTTTCAATTCATTGTAAAGATAGTCTCTTGTGACACCGACGTCAATCCGCTCCCAAGGAAATACTTCATCCTTTTCCCGCTTGCGATAGAGATATGCGTCCATATCGAGCCCCATGCTTTTCATCACACGGCCAAATGACTTGCTACCCCCCATTTCTGCTGCTGTAAGCAAGGCCTCGCCGACGCGACGGTCACCACGTGCAAGAACGCCTTGTATATACGCTTCCTTCGGCGATTCAATATGGACGATGATATGCTTGCGCTTGCGCAGGATCTGTGCCATGCGCTTCAAGTCGCGTTCAACCCGTTTTCGATGCGCCATCGGCTCCCATTGGAACGGTGTAAACGGCTTCGGAATAAAGGGGTTGATGCTGAGCGTCAGCGTCCCTTTGCTGCCGCGCTTCTCCATATAATCCTTGAGACGCTCGGCGAGATCGATGATCGCATCGATATCCTCCTCTGTCTCAAACGGAAGCCCAACCATGAGGTAGAGACGGAAGTGATGGATTCCCGCTGTAAGCCCCAAATCCATTGCATGAAAAAGATGCGGCTCTTCGATCCCCTTATTGATGACGGCGCGCATGCGCATACTCCCCGCTTCAGGAGCCATCGTCAGGGTCTTCAGCCCGCTTTCCGCAAGCGAATCAACGAGTTCCTTGGTGACAGAATCCGCACGAAACGACGCTACCGACATCGAAAGCCCTTCGCCGAGGATATTCTTGCAAAGCGCATTGATCTCAGGATAGTCTGAAATGGCTGCTCCCATAAGCCCAATGCGCTTGCGATAAACGAGTGCCTCCTTGACCTGCCGTTCGATGACGGCGAGCGAACGATTGCGTGGGCGGCGAAAGCAGTAGCCCGCCATGCAGAATCGGCAGTGCCTGCCGCAACCACGCGCCGTCTCAATGAGGTAAAAATCAAACTCCGTGTGATCCGTTACGACAACTGTATGTGCTGGGAATGCGTCGAGATCCTGTACCCATTGGCGGCGGATAGCCGCCGGCGCCCCTGCAAGAGGCTCAATCGACTGAATTGTGCCTTTCTCTGTATAGTGATGGCAATAGAGCGAAGGAACATAAACACCAGGCACTGCCGCAAGGCAATGCAAAAGCGCTTCCCGTGATGTGCCACGGCGCCGTGCCTCCTGCACAGCGTCCATGAGCGCAGGCATGATGACCTCACCCTCACCGATGACAAAGGCATCAAAAATGGCAGAAAGCGGCTCCGGATTAAACGTTGGACACGGACCGCCCGCGATGAGGAGCGGATCGCGTTCATTGCGTTCGTCCGCTCTCGCCTTCACCTTGCCAAGTCTGAGCAATTTTACGATATTAAAATAGTCCATTTCAAACGAAACGGCAAAAGCCAGAATCGAAAACTCATAAAGCGGGGACTGTGTCTCCATGCTCATAATGGGCGTTCGCGTATTTTCATAGCGTTTCACGTCCTGCCGATCAGGAAGAAATACGCGCTCACACGCCGTATCGGCACGCTTGTTCAACAAATCGTAGATGATGTGGAACCCAAGATTCGACATGCCGACGTAATAGGAGTTCGGATAGACGAGCGCGACATGCGTTCGCGTCCCCTGCGGATAACGATAGTATCCCTGCTCTTTTCCAAGCTGCTCCTGAATCCTCTTTCTCAGCGCCCAATCCAAGGATCCATTCCCCCCTCGTTTGCCTTAGGCTCTATATCATGACTTGATGCCTTTTTCCGCTTGTGCCACTTTGTCCGCTTCGCATTTCTTCCGTGCCTGCAATTCTTTGAGCTCATCGAGAAAACCAGATACATCCGCAAACTTTCGATAGACCGATGCAAAGCGGATATAAGCGACGTCATCGAAATCCTTGAGTTTCTCCATGACGAGCTCACCGATTCGCTTGGATGGCACTTCCTGATCCATCGTATTGCGTATGTCGCGCTCCACCGCATTGGCGAGTGCTGCAATTCGCTCCATGGAAATGTCACGCTTGTCACAGGAACGAATGAGTCCATTGAGAATCTTATCTCGTTTGAACACTTCACGCCGTCCATCGTTTTTTACGACCATCAACGGCAATTTTTCGACAACCTCGTACGTCGTAAAGCGTTTGCCGCATGCATTGCATTCCCGGCGGCGGCGTATCGTCGCACCATCATCTGCTGCGCGCGAGTCCACGACGCGGCTGTCTGCTGTTTTACAATACGGACATCTCATGGCTGCACCTTCTTTCTGGGTTTCTGTCTTTTTCTTTTGGGATGCGTATCCGCTGGACGGACGAGGCACTTCGGCCCGTAGCCGATGAGATCCTCACGATGTGCAAGACGAAGTGCCTTTCGCACAATTTCACGATTTTGGGGAAGCCAATACTGCATAAGTGCTCGCTGCATGCCCTTTTCTTCACGGCTCTTAGCCGTGTATACATGCTCTCCTGTCAAAGGATCAAGCCCCGTGTAGTACATGCACGTCGCAAGCGTGCCGGGCGTGGGTATGAAGTCTTGCACCTGCTCAGGATGGTACCCCATCTCATGAAGGAACACCGCTAGCTCTACTGCATCTTCAAGCTCCGCACCAGGATGGCTCGAAAGGAAGTACGGCACGAGGTATTGTCTCTTGCCAAGCCGCGCATTGATAGACGCAAATCGTTTTACAAACGTCAAGTACGTCTTCTTGTTGGATTTGCCCATGAGCCTCGTCACGCGATCCGAAATATGTTCTGGCGCAATCTTGAGCTGGCCGCTGATATGGTGCCTGCATAGCTCTTCAAGAAACGGAAACCCCAGCCGAGGTTTGCCCAATCGCGAAAAATCGCGATCCGAGCGCCAATCTGGCTGGGGGATAATGCCGACTTTATAGCCGTGCGATTCGAGCACGCGACAGATAATCGCCGGACCAAAGCTCGGATGATCGACATAAGCATCACCGGACACAAAAACGAAGTCGAGTTGATCCAAGCCGCGCGCTTTCATATCAGCACGCGAGACGGGAAGAAACTCTTCCATCAATTATTGTCCGTCGAGAACGTCTTCTCAACGACCTCACCCATGCCGCCTGCCTTGCCCATGTCCTTTCCATTGACGGTAAATTGCACAGCACCGGCATTTCCTGCCGTGACAACGACGTGCTGCGTGCCTTTCCAATTCATCGTCTTGCCCTTTTCCGCCATTCCTTCAAATACAGTCTTTCCGTCGACCTTGACCTCCATCCAGCAGCGATCCGTAAACTTTGCCGTTACCTCGACGCCGTCAGAAGCTTTCTTTGCTGATTCTTCCTTTTTTGCAGCGACACGGTTCTTGTCTTGCGATGCGCTGCTCTGTGACGGACTTGTTTGCTTCGACTGCTCCGTACGTTGTGAAACCTGCCGCATCTGATCGGCATCCGGCGAGGCGCTTTCAAAGAAAAAGAATACGCCTCCCGCAATCACGATGATCGCAAGGAGCACGACCAACACAAGCGCATTCTGTCGATGATGTGAATGATCCACGCGTTGACGCAGATCACTCGTCATCGGCGTTGCATCAAAGTGCACCGCTGCACGCTCCGGTTTTTCTGCTGGTGCGACATGCGTCGGCGTTCCAAGGGCAGAATCCTGCGCCGCAATATCGGGGTGATTCTCTTCCATGTATTCGTGTAGGAGCGCCGTCGCATCGAGCTGCAAAAAATTTGCATAATTTCGAATGAACCCTTTTGTGTAAACCTCTCCCGGCAACTGATCATACTTGCCTGCCTCAATGTTTTCTATATATAAAGAACGAATGCTCGTCCCTTTTTCGATATCTTTGATTGTCAGGTTTTGTCTCTCGCGTTCTGCACGCAGCTTGTCTCCTACCACTGCCATACCTCCTGAATAACACTCGCCTTGACATACGATTCCTAACTATTATACATGATTAAAGCTTTAAAAACAATTTTAGCAAGCACTTTTTCGGAAATTTAACGAAGATGATTTCATACAAAGACACAAAGACACCCCATGCGATACACCATCGCATCATCGAATGGATGAAACGATTTCCGTAAGCGTATGAAGGAATTGCACGACTTCCTCTTTTTGTGTCCATCTGCCAAGCGTAACGCGCAGCGCGCACGACGCTTCCTCCTCGCTCTGTCCGACTGCGAGAAGAACGTGTGACGGTTCAAGTGCCCCTGCACTGCAAGCGCTTCCTGCCGACACAGCGAAACCTGCCATATCGAGTCGGATCAAGAGTGTATCATGGTGCATCCCACGAATGCCAAAGCTCACATTGCCGGGCAATCGATTCTCCCTGCTGCCATTCACCCATGCTCCATCCAACGCGAGAATCCCTTTTATGAGTGCTTCTCGCAGCTCGATTAGCCGAACGCGTTCTGTTTGCATTTCCTGCATGGCAATCTCCGCTGCGATGCCGAGGCCGACGATGCCGGCTGTATTTTCCGTTCCCGCGCGCCTATCGCGCTCCTGCGCACCGCCATGGATCAAAGCTTCCGCTGGGACACCACGCCTAAGATAGAGCACGCCGATGCCTTTTGGCCCATACAGCTTATGTGCAGAAAGGGAAAGCGCATCGATCTGCATTTTCTCCACGGAGATGGGAATATGCCCTGCCGCCTGCACTGCATCCGTATGGAAGGGAATCCCATGTGCGTGGCACCACGCACCAATCTTCGCGATTGGCTCAATCGTGCCGATTTCATTGTTCGCCGTCATCACGCTGACGAGCGATGCATTGTCTCCTGCAAGGCGTTCTAAATCCACCGTATGGACTTCTCCTGTCGGATCGACAGGCAGATAGAAAACTTCTGCCCCTTCCTTTTTCACTTGCGCGCATGCAGAAAGAATTGCTTGATGTTCAATCGGCGTCGTCACAATGCGGCATTTGCGACCGGATAAAAGCATCGTCCGCGCGATTCCCTTTACAATCCAGTTGTCGCTCTCACTGCCGCCGCTCGTAAAATAGACAGAATCGCTCGGCGCGCCGATGAGTGCTGCAACCTTTCGCCGTGCCTCTTCGACTGCCCTTCTTGCCGTTCGCCCAAACGAATAAAGGCTCGACGGATTGCCGAACGAATCCGAAAAAAAAGGCAACATCCCCTCGACGACGCGGGGATCGACCGGAGTTGTTGCTGCATAGTCAAGATAAACTGGTTTCATCGCGCACATCCGATATGTTTTGCCGCTGTGTCCGCACAAAGATCTGATAGTGTGATATTGTTGAGCACGCTGTTGATGCTTTCGCATACCTTTTCCCAAACGCTCCGCGTTACGCAGTCACAGGCCCTATCACAAGGCTGTTTTTCCGATTCCGCACTTGTGAGCAGGCAGTCGACGAGCGCGATCGGACCCTCTACCGCTTGAATAATATCTCCAATCGCGATATCCTTCGGATCACGTGCGAGCACATAGCCTCCCTGGGCTCCGCGAACGCTCCGCACGAGTCCAGCTCGGCGAAGCGGTGCCATAAGCTGCTCCAAATAATTTTCCGAAAGGCCCTGGCTTTGCGCGATACTCTTCAACGGCACAGCACCCTCCCCGCATCTTAACGCCAAATCGTAAAGAGCAGTCACGCTATACCTTCCCCTTGTTGATATCTTCATATCTCACCTCGTAAATCCGAGCATTCCATCCCTAGGTCAATATAACAGAATTCTGTTTATTCGTCCACTCTGTTTTCAAGTCGCTGTTTGTTCAGCATTTCTTTTTGCTATAAAAAGGAGAGCCATCCGTAACACACGGATAGCTCCTACGCCTTGATATTCATAAATGGTCGGAACGACGTGATTTGAACACGCGACCTCTTCCACCCCAAGGAAGCGCGCTACCAAGCTGCGCTACGTCCCGACAACGAATAGTATAGCCTAAGACGTTTTCCTTTGCAAGGGGCAAAAATATTTTTTTGCAACATTAACAGAGCGTATGCGAATCGTTAATTTCTGCACAACATATTTACAAGGAAATCCCTTTATGCTAAAATAGTCGCGTATCGGGGGCATAGCTCAGCTGGGAGAGCGCTTGCATGGCATGCAAGAGGTCAGGAGTTCGATCCTCCTTGTCTCCACCATAATACTGAATGGAAAAGGATGTTGCGTCGCAGCATTCTTTTTTTGTGGAAAATAATGTGTGCCAGCCAGCGCGCCTTATTGGGATCCCTGCATACACTTCCCTTCACTCGATTTCATTCATCCTGTCCATTTCTTTCCGTTCCAAGGCGAGCAGCCTTTCCTTGATCGGAAGCCCCCATGCGTATCCCGTCAGGGTTCCATTTGTCCCAATCACGCGATGACAGGGAACGACTATGCTTAAAGGATTTGCAGCGACCGCACCGCCTACTGCATGGTAAGCACCGGGTCTGCCAATCGCCTCCGCAAGCTTCTTGTACGTCGTCGTTTCCCCATAGGATACGTTTTCGAGCTCATGCCAAACTTTCATGCGAAACGGCGTTCCCTGCAAGCGATAGGGAAAAGAAAACTGCGTTCTCCTACCTGCAAGGTATTCGGATAATTCACCTGCCGTCTGATCCAAAAGTGCAGACGGCGCATTCGGCTCTTTGTTCAAAGCCTCTTTTTCAATATCGATGGAAATGACAGCACCGGACTCTTCTCCAATACGAAAAAAGCCAAATGAACACGGATATTCTGCATACTGTGCCAAAATTGCCTCCTCATCACATTTCTGATTCTTTTTGAAGTTCCAGAAGAGCGCCGGGATCAAATCCAATCTCATGAACGAAGTGATAAAGCTCCATATCTTTCAAAACGCCTTCGATCACACACTTCCGATCCCTGTAAAGATCAACCTCCTGCGGCGAGAAAAAAAGCTTCTTATCGCAATCGGCAAACAGAATGATGTCCGGCCGGTCCGTCTTGCCAAATACGACATTTTTGACGACGCCGTAGCCAAGTGAAGTTTTGAGGACCGTTCCCGTCGGATAAATCGCCACATTTTGAAAGAAGAGCCCCAGCAGTTCCTCGTCAAACTGCCCCTTTGAGCAATTCGCCATGATATTGTAAGCAATCGAAGGAATGTACGCTTTCTTGTAAGGACGACTGCTCGTCAGCGCATCGTAGACGTCTGCAATCGCACTAATGCGTCCAAAAATGTGAATCTCTTTTCCCTTGCGTCTGTCAGGGTAGCCCGTGCCATCCATGTGTTCGTGATGCTGCAATGCCACAATCGAAAGCACGTCCTTGTTTGGCAATTTCTTCATCGATTGAATTCGCTCGAACCCTGCACGTGGATGGCGTTTGATGACAGCAAACTCCTCGTCCGTCAGACGACTTGGTTTATTGAGTATTTCAATCGGAACAGATAATTTTCCGAGGTCATGCATGAGCGTACTTAGCGTCAGATCAGAGATCTCTTCCTGCTTCATGCCGACAAGCACTGCAATGAGCGCGGATAACATCGCCACATTGACACTATGTGCAAACGTATACATATCATGCGTACGAATATCCGTGAGTTGGACGAGGTTTTTGCGCCGCTCCAAAATATCCTTGACAATTGCGGAAGATGCTTTCATGAGCGGCTCGACATCGAATGTTCCTTTTTTTGCCACTTGCTGAAATATGTCGTAAACGCGTTTTACAGCAAGAACGCGCGTTTTTTCCTCAAGGACATCTTCCGGAGGCGCGATCCTGTCACGCGGATCCATGCTGGTTACCGTAACACTAGCTATACCTAAATCATGCAATTTTTGAATATACGACTCCGTCAAGGAAACACCCTTGCTCAAAAAACTGCCGCCACTCCCATTATAAATTCCCTGTGTCATAACCATTCCCGGCTTGAGTCGCTTCAATGGCAGTTGAATCATCTTCAACCCTCCGTTATCGATACTGATAATGAAACAAGCTATTTCAGCTATTCTTGTACCTTATCCATCATTTCGTCCAGCACAAACGGCTAAACGCATACATTTCCTTTTACGGCTTCCGCAGCTCCCATCACGCCCAGGACAGCATGTTCGAACGTAAGGCCGCCCTGCAGATAAACATTATACGGTGCGCGCAGCGGCCCATCTGCACTGAGTTCGATGGATGCCCCCTGCACAAAAGTGCCTGCTGCCATAATGATTTGATCCGTATATCCTGGCATATCCCAAGGCTCTGGTGCTGCAAAAGAATCGACCGGCGAATAGTGCTGAATGCCGCTGCAGAACGCAATGAGTTTTTCCGCAGAACCGAGTTCAATTGCCTGTATGATATCACCGCGCACTTCGTTTGGAAGCGGACGTGTCTTATAGCCAAGCCGCGAAAATACGCCCGCTGCGAAAATGGCACCCTTGATTGCCTGTGCAACGATATGCGGCGCAAGGAAGAATCCCTGAAAAAGCAAGCGGTTATTTGCGAGGCTTGCGCCGAGCTCATCCCCCATGCCTGGTGCTGTGAGGCGATATGAAGCAAGCTCGACAAGATCTGCACGCCCTGCGATATAACCGCCTGTCGGCGCAATTCCGCCACCGGGATTCTTGATGAGTGACCCCGCCATGATATCTGCCCCCGCCTGCGTCGGCTCAGCCACGTCAACAAATTCACCATAACAGTTATCGATAAAACAAATACATTTTGGATTCACACGATGCACTTCTTCCGTAATCGCACGAATGGCATCGATTGAAAGCGGGCTTCTCATGCTGTACCCGCGCGAACGTTGGATCGCAGCGACTTTTGTTCGCTTCGTCACAACGCGCTGGATCCCGGCAATATCCACTTTTCCATTGACCATCGGAAGCTCGTTGTATGAGACACCAAATTCTTTGAGTGATCCCTTGCTCGGATGCTCGTAGCCAATGACCGTCTGCATCGTGTCATAAGGCTTTCCCGTCAGTGAGACAAGCGCATCACCTGGACGAAGGATGCCGAAAAGCACCGTCGCAAGCGCATGCGTCCCCGAAACGAACTGCGTGCGAACAAGTGCGCGCTCCGCTCCAAATACCTTCGCGTACAGGTCTTCGAGTTTCGTGCGGCCTATATCGTCGTAAGCGTAGCCTGAAGTCGTATTGAAGTGCGCATCCGACACGCGGCATTCGCGCATCGCATCAAGGACTTTGAGCGTATTCCGTTCTGCAATTTCCTCGATATATGCAAACTGCATCTTGGATGATTCGAGGACTTCTTTCTTGATCGCCAATAGTTCTTTTGAAAACACATCTCTCTCCTATCCTTTATCTCGTTCATTTCGCGCACATTCATAAGCACGAAATTGCTCTCGTGCAGAAAGCGGGATATGCGCGCATACACGCGTTCCCTGCTCACAGTACGCCGTATCGCGAACGGCGTGCAGTGCATGGAGCGCGGCGATTGCCGCCCCATCCGCATAGGGAATGAGCAGCGTCAAAGTGACGTAGCTCTCGCGGAAAAAAGCTTCGATATGTGCGATGAGCCCATCTAGGTTCTCGCCTTTCTCCGCCGCGATGCAAACGCCATCCCGCTTGTGCAGGAACGTCTCTGTACGTGTCCTTTCTTCGAGACAGTCCATCTTGTTCCAAACGTAGAGCGTCGGCTTATTCTCTGCATGAAGCTCCGTAAGAACGTGGACAACGGACTCGATCTGTTGCTCCGCGTTCCCGTCGCTCGCATCAACGACGTGAAGCAGGAGATCCGCTTCCTGCACTTCCTCAAGCGTCGCTCGAAAAGCCGTCACGAGCGTATGCGGCAGCTTTTGAATAAAGCCGACCGTATCGGTCAGCAAAATTTCTTGGCCGCTCGGCAATACCAGCTTGCGCGTCGTTGGGTCAAGCGTCGCAAAGAGCTTGTCTTCTGCCATGACAGCCGCGTTTGTCAGCTTGTTGAGAAGCGTTGATTTTCCCGCATTCGTATAGCCGACGAGTGCAACGAGCGGAATGCGCGACTCCTTGCGTCCTTTCCGATGAAGCGTACGATGGCGCTTCAGGCGGTCAATCTGCTGTTCGATATCGTGGATGCGCGAGCGAATCCTCCTGCGATCCATCTCGAGCTTCGTCTCGCCCGGGCCACGCGTCCCGATGCCACCGCCGAGTCGTGAGAGCGCCAGTCCCTGCCCGCCGAGACGTGGCAAATGATAACGAAGCTGTGCGAGCTCAACCTGCATCTTGCCCTCGCTCGAACGTGCGCGCTGTGCAAAAATGTCTAGAATGAGTGCGGTGCGGTCAATGACCTTGAGTCCAAGCGTCCGTTCCAAATTGCGCTGCTGCGACGGCGTGAGCTCATCATCGACGATAAGAAGCGTCGCATCCTGATCCTGCGCCTCCATCGCGATCTCGGAAACTTTGCCTTTCCCTAGAAACAGCATGGCATCCGGTTTCTCCTTGCGCTGTACACATTGTCCGACAACAATGGCTCCTGCCGTATCGGCAAGGCGAGCAAGCTCTTCCATCGAAGCCTCATGGCTCCACGAGCCATTCCCAGACCATGCAACGCCTGCCAAGATTGCACGCTCGACTTCCTCCTTTGTTCCCTTCGTCCGTGACGCATGAAGCCTGCGATTGACTGTTGCGATAAGCCACGTCAGATTGACGCCATGGAGCACATCATCACACACCGGCCCCATCTGCCCGAGTGCCAACTTCCCATCTTCTTCGGAATCCCCCGTTAGGAAGCCCATGGACCCGACGATATCCTTGCCATCTCTTCCGATCGCTGCCATGCAGTCAAAGCGCAGGCGGCGAAGCGAGGATAAGTCTGGCGAACTTAGCCGCGTATCACCGCTTGGATGCGTATGGATGCAGCGAATACCGGAAAGACTGCTTGCAGAGCGTGCCTTTACCTTGGGGAGGTCGACCGTTCCCACATCCCCGATGGAAACCTGAACAATGCTTCCCGCGCGATTCACATAGACGGCGACCTCGCGATCAAGGATATCCGTCACCGCAAGCATCGCCTCGTTGAGTTCACGCGTCGAAATCTGATCCGTCGGAACAGAAAGCGCATAGAGCGCTTCGATCGCTTCAAGGACACTCGCCTTGACATTTGCCAAATCACCATGTATTTTCATCGCGTGCTATCCTCGGTTCATGATATTCGAAATGTGCTTGAGCGTAATGGATAGCGTGCCGTCCGTATCATGGTTGAACTCGATGTACTCCGTATTGTCAAAGTAATCGGTCGGTATCGTGAGCTCGATTCCCGTATCCGTCTTCAGTTTGTGCTTGCAGACCTTTTTGAGCGTCGCTTCCGAATCCATTTTTACAGGAGCGGCAAAGCCCGCATCCTTGATCGCTGTCTTAAAGTCCTGCTGCATCGAAGGATTGTCACGGAATATTTCCTTGCCCGCTGCCGCAAGGTCAAGCGCATCCGATTCCTGCATGTTCTCTAGGACGTAACTCTTGGCCGCTGCTTCCGCCATCACGGCATCCCGTCCGTAGCTTTCCGCTACCTTTGCTGCCGTCCTGCTGAGATTCTTGATTGCTTCCTTCGGCGAAGGCGCAAGACTGCACTCAAGCAGCATTTCCGGAAGAATGAGGATGCCGTTCCCATCCATCGTGTACTTCTTTGCACAGACGAGCAATGCAGATGTCTTCACGTCGATGAATGCAAACTCGTCGATTTTTTGATTGGGTCCAGGCAAGATCGCATAATGACTGACGATTTCATTTTGGACGCCCGTTCCGCTCTGGTTGACCTGATGCATGAATCCCATGTGATTCTTGCAAAGGCAGATTACGACTTGGCGTGCCTCATCAATCATCGCATCGAGTACGAGGATGTCGAGCGATTCCATTTCATCTGCATGAACAAACACGCGTTCCAATCCCTTTGCGATTTCTTTGGAAAAGGCCACAAAACCCGCATCATCACTGAGATAGGCCACAAGGTTCTTTGCAAAAGCGCTGTCCGCATAAAATGTGCCCGGCTTTGCCTCCTGCATGCTCCATGCGCGTTCGATATGCTTAAGAAGAAACGCCTCGACGATTCCATCCACAGGCATCTCTGCATCTGAATAAACCATCGTTCCCGTATGAAAATCGAGTATATGCAAAATAGCGTGTTGGACTTGGATCATACCATTCTCTCCTTCGCTTCCTTTTCCGCCCATGCGCGTACCTGCATCAAGCGCGGCATGAGACGCGCGCGGAGTTTCTCTTCCAGCTCTTCCAAATCGCTTGAATCGAATTCGTAGGTTACATTCGGGATATTCCAAATTCGCGCTTCGCTGAAAAACTCATCCCGATAAATATTGTAATAAAACGTGACACCGCTCTCCATGTCAAAATCCACGTAATCCGCTATGACGTATGAACCATTGTTGATCTTGATGGGGGCATCGGGCGAGATGTAACGAGAAAATCCCTCTGCTTCCGCGGGCAAGAAACGCGTGTAGTCCCATTCGAGTATCTTTTTGTGCCGCACAATGCTGCTAACCTGCTCCACATGGAATTCGGTCAGTTCGACAAGAAGCGATTCGAGCTGATTGTGCAGAAGTTCGACGAACGTATCGATGCTCGCCGTGATAAATTCGATGCGGCAGAATTCAATAAGCCCGATTTTGAGACGCAGCTTATACTCGTGCGTCTCTTCATGAAAATAAAGCGATGCGTATTTATGAAGTGCCTCATTTCCATAAACACAGATATCGTAGACATCGCCACCCGCCTGATTCAAGCGGCGCAGGTGAAAGCCGTGCCATTCCTGTGGAAGGTCGTTTAACAAACCGCTTTCTTCGAGGTTCGCTTTGATCTTCTCAATCGTTTCTTCCTTCAAGTTTTCGCTCCTTGAAAATTGTATCATGATACTTTAGTATACCATTCGTCATTTATGCGATTCAAGCAGAAAATCCTGCGTTTCGATTTTCTGCTTGTGTAACACATGATTGACAAACCTACATAGAAGAATCTATTATAATCGTAGCTGTCAACTTTATTTTAATTTTTCTTCATTGTTTTTCTAGGAGCACGACCCGAATGAAACTCGCATCTATCTCATTTGAAAAGATTGTACTCATCGCAATGCTCACGATTGCATTTGGCACAGTCACCATCGGAGGCGTTTCCGTTTCCGTCACGAACCATGATCGAGTCATCATGGGCGTGCAATCGGGTGGAGCAAACCTTTCCGGCATGACGGAAAGCGAAGTGCTGCAGTATTTCAAACAAGTAGGAAAATCCAAACTTTCGCGCCCTGCTGCTCTTCTTATGTACAAAGAGCGCAGTTGGACCATAAATCCTGAGGACATCCATCTGCGAGCCGAGGCGGAAAAGGCCGCAAAAGAGGCTTACGCCGTCGGACGTACAGGAATCTTGCTCCGAGATATCCTAACGCAGATGCAATGTGCCATATTCGGAAAAAATATAATACTTGCAGGAGCGTATGACCAATCTCTTCTCGATAATGTGTTAAAAAGCGTCAAAGCGCAAATCGATACACAGCCAGTCAATGCAGCCGTGGAGCTTCATGATGGTGGTGCCATCAAAAAGATACCGGCTGTCACGGGGCTAACGCTTGACACAACGCCGATCAAGGAAGACTTGGATTCCAAATTCAAATCATTGCACGTTTCGGTACGCGAAACGCTCCAGCCCAGTATACAGGAGCCGTTTATAACGAATGAGGACATTGCAGCCATTGACACAGTTCTCGGCTCGTACACGACATCATTCTTGCCTGGAGCACGCGGCGATAATATCAGCATTGCGGCAAGTCATTTGCAAGGCGTGCTGATCCGAAGTCAGTCGACACTATCGTTTAATGATATCGTAGGACGCCGCACTCGTACGGCGGGCTACAAAAACGCAGGCGTCATCATCGACGGTGAACCCGCCATTGACGTGGGTGGCGGTGTCTGTCAGGTCAGTTCGACACTCTACAACGCGGTCTTGCTTGCAGGAATGAAACCGACCGTCCGAAGCAGTCATTTCCTTCCTTCACACTACGTTCCTGCAGGACGGGATGCAACCGTCGCCGACGACCTACTCGACTTCGTATTCCAAAATCCGCTCCCCCATCCCGTTTACCTTGTCGTAGGCAATACGGGGACGGATCTTACGGTAAGCGTGCTCGGCACACGAGCGGATCTTACGGGGCAAACAATCGCGCTCGTCACAGAAGGCAGCCAAAGCCATCCTTCACTCTATCGTATTTGGAGCAAAAACGGACAGGTCGTCAACCAAGAGTACATGCATACCGACAACTATTCTTAATCGAATTTAGAACATTGTGATGGGATCGATGTCAATCGCGACATTCGTTTGCAGATGGAGTCCTTCTTCTCGCAAGAACTCTTGCACTTTTGCAAGAGTTCTTGTTTTGATCAGCACGACAAATCGATACGTACCTCGAAAACAAGCAACCATGGCAGGAGATGGGCCAATGATTTGATTTTGCTGCAGCATCCGTCCCTTCTCCACCGCTTGACTTTTGAACACCTCGCGAAATCGATCAATAAATGCGCGCGCCTCCTGCTCTGCAATTTCCTTATCCGTATTCTGATAGAGGAGTTTGACCATTCGACTGATTGGTGGATAGAACAGTTCCTCCCGCAACGCGATCTCCCGCTCATAAAAGTGCTCATAATCCTGCGCTATTCCACATGTAATCGCGTAATGGTCGGGATTATACGCTTGTATAATGACGTTGCCTCGCGTGCCATGACGCCCTGCTCGCCCTGCCGTTTGCGTAATAAGCATGAAGCAGCGTTCCGCTGCGCGAAAATCTGGAACATTGAGGGCGGCGTCCGCACTAATGATTCCAACCGCCGTAACATTCGGTATGTCATGTCCCTTCGCGACCATTTGCGTACCTAGCAAAATATCGTATTCCTGATTGCGAAATGCGTCCAATATATTCTGATGGGAAAATTTTGCCGTTGTGGTATCTCTGTCCATACGAATGATGCGGGCAGCAGGCATGAGCGCGTGAAGCTCCTGTTCCAGTTTCTCCGTTCCAGAACCGAAGTAGCGTATGCGACGGCTTCCGCATTTTGGGCAAACATCGGGCACCGGCTCATGTGTGTCGCAATGATGGCAAACGAGATGTCCGTTTGTATGGAAAACAAGCGGAAGCCCGCAATTCTTGCAGCGCAGCACCTCACCGCAATCCCGACAGAGAACGAATGTTGAAAAGCCGCGTCGGTTCAGCATAATGATAGCCTGCTCGCCCTTTTGAATTGTCGATTCGATCAATGTGCGAAGTGCTCGTGATAAAACGCCGCGGTTCCCAGATCGCAGTTCCTTGCGCATATCGACACACGAGGCATGTGGAAGCGGCACATCGCCAACGCGATGTGGCATGGAAAGGAATGTGATTTCACCCGTTTTGGTACGAAAGCAGCTCTCCATGGAAGGTGTCGCGCTTCCGAGCAAGAGAACGGCATGATGCAGTTTTGCAAGGACTTCCGCAACGACGCGCGCATGGTAGCGCGGCGATTCGTCCTGCTTGTAACTCATATCCTGTTCCTCGTCCATGATAATCAATCCGATATTTTCCACTGGAGTAAAAAGAGCGGATCGCGCACCAATAACGACGCCGGCTTCGCCTCGGCGCACACGAAGAACCGCATCATTTCGCTCAGCGAGGCTCAATCGGCTGTGGATAACAACAAGATCCTGCGGAAAATACGCCTTGAATGCCATGACAACCTGACCGGTCAGCGCAATTTCAGGGACGAGTACGACAACACGGCGCCTCGCCATGCGAACATGCCGAGCAAGTTCAATATAGACCTGCGTTTTCCCGCTTCCCGTAACGCCTTTCAGCAAAAACTTCCGATGCCGATTCGCTTCAAGTGACGGAATGATTGCGCTGAGAACTTCCTTTTGGTCGTCCGTCAAGACGATATCCGCGTGATTTGCTTGTGCGTTTTGGTAGCTATCACGCAATACGCGCCGTTTCTCCTCTTTGATGTATCCTGTGAGGCAAAGACGCCTTATCGTATCATACGAAATGTGCTGTTTCCGAAGCGCCGTTCGCGTCTGCACTCCTTTTTCCATAAGAAACCGCAGCAGCTTTTCCTGCGCGGGCTTGCGCCGAAAGGACTGCATATCCGCATCCGAAAGCGCCCTGCCAAGAGAGATAATTTCTTCATACCGCGCCACTTCTCGTTTTGTCGCTTCATACTCCCTGCAAATCAAACGATGCCGAAGCAATTTTTCTAAAACATGATCCAAATCATCCTCAAATGCAGGAAGTTTTTTCTTTAGTTCCGTTTTTTTCTGTGCCCCTTCCCTGCACAGGCAATCGTATACGGAGCGGCATGCGGGCATTGCGAGCAAAGCACTCCCTTCTTCATCATTCTTCGCCGCATACCGAAGCGTGATCTTCAGACCGCTCTTGCCGGGCATAAAGAGGCGCATCATCTCAGCGAGCGAACAAAGGTAGAATGACGCAAGCCACTTTGCCGCTTTCAGCATTTCGGGCGTAAACCAGCTTTCATCATCAACGACGGCAAGGATATCCTTGAGCGGAATGTCTCGCTTTTCTGTCTGGTCAGCAGTGGAGACGACGAAGCCTTCTACCCTTCGTCCGCTAAATGGCACATAGACACGCCAGCCAACGTCAACAAAGGACAATGCGCTTGGCACACAATACGTGTACGCTTTCGCGATGCTTTTGACGGGAATATTCACAAAAACATCTGCTGTTCTCATCTCGTCGCTCCTTCTCTTTCATCATTTCTCGCTCTATCTTAAAGACTGCAAAAGAATCCGTCAAGAAGTTGTTTCACAGTAGCAAACAGAATCAGTTTATGATAGAATCAATATTATATAGAATATTCGATAAATAAAGGGTGCCAAAAACATGAACAATAAGATTCTTGGAAACCAAGGCGAAGCACTGGCAGCGAATTACCTGATCCAACACGGTTATGTGATCCTCGCACAAAATTATCGCATTCGGTCAGCAGAACTTGACCTCGTGGTGAAAGATGGAAATACGGTTGCATTTGTTGAGGTCAAGACGAGACGCAACATGCATTTTGGCAGTGGGGCTGAGGCCGTCAACTATCGAAAACAAAAAAAAATCATTCAGGCTGCACAGTATTTCCTGCAGCGATGGCATTTAGAGGGGCGTCCTTGCCGCTTTGATGTCATCGAAATCTACAAAGACACAAATCAGCTCTATCGAATTCATCATCTAAAAAATGCATTTGAATCCCATTAGTTTGAGAGGAGGATCCTTTATGTTTGCACGGACGCATGGAGGCACGACGCTTGGCGTCGATGGGCTCGTGATCGATGTGGAAGTCGATTCGTCGGCTGGACTGCCCGGATTTGATCTCGTGGGGCTGGCAAATACCGCTGTTCGCGAATCAAAGGAACGCGTTCGAACCGCAATACGCAATTCCGGAATCAACTTGCAGCAGAAGAAGGTAACCGTCAATCTCGCTCCTGCAGGTATTCGAAAGGACAGTGCGGGGCTTGACCTCCCTATCGCAATTGCTCTTCTTGCCGCTTACGGCATCATTCCTGCTGAGCGCATCGAACGCAGTCTGTTTGCTTCGGAACTCTCACTAGAGGGAGATTGCCGCGCCGTGCAAGGCATTCTCCCCATTACGATCACCGCAAGGGAGCAAGGATATTCATCCATCTTCGTCGCATGTGACAACGCAAATGAGGCACTCCTCGTCGATGGCATAACCGTATATGGCATTCAAAACCTGCACGAAGCCATTGCTTTTCTAACAGGAAAAACATCGCTCTCCCCGTCTGTCCCGAATCCGACCCCTTCCGTGCAAACGGTATCGACGGACGACTTTGCAGATGTACAAGGGCAATTTCAAGCAAAACGAGCATTGGAAATCGCAGCGGCAGGTGGGCATAATGTTCTGATGGTCGGTGTGCCCGGCTCCGGAAAAACAATGCTTGCACGGCGTGTAAGTTCGATTCTCCCTCCATTGACACGCGAAGAAGCTCTCGATATAACAAAAATCTACAGTATTGCGGGACTTCTTCCACAGAATGGAGGTCTCGTCCAGACGCGTCCATTCCGCAGTCCACATCATACAGCATCCACCACGGCGATGATCGGCGGAGGAAGCGTGCCTCGTCCCGGTGAAGTAACACTAGCACATCATGGCGTGCTTTTCCTCGACGAACTCCCCGAATTTTCCAAATCAACACTGGAAGTTCTTCGTCAGCCTTTAGAGGATAAGAAAATATGCATCTCACGCATAAACGCATCAATTGTATTTCCGTCTGATATCATGTTGGTCTGCGCGATGAACCCATGCCCTTGCGGTTACTATGGCGACGAGTCCCAAAAAAACGAATGCATTTGTTCCCCAAACGAAATTCGCCGCTACACGCGCAAGATTTCAGGTCCTTTGCTGGATCGAATCGATATTCACATCCGCATACCACATGTCGCTTACAAGGATCTTGTTTCAACAAAGAATGCCGAATCATCCGCTGTGATTGCTAAGCGGGTCGAAGCGGCGCGCGCAATCCAACAGGATCGCCTCGCTCCATGCAGCATAAGCTGCAACGCACAGATGAACCACGCCATGCTGAAACGATTTTGTCCGCTCAGCAAGGATGCGCAATCCATGCTTGAAATGGCATTTCACAGATTCCATCTCTCCGCACGTTCATATGACCGAATCATCAAGGTAGCACGAACGATTTCGGATCTTGATACGCAGATGGAAATACTGCCACGCCATATCGCAGAAGCAATTCAGCTTCGCCATGATGCGGGGCTCAGCGATCTTTAAGTTCAAACTATTTTTGTTGGCCACGAAGGAATCACGGATAAAATGAAGCTTATCCGATTGGTGTAGATTTTTCGTCTGCCAACTCATGGGGATGTACAACCCTTATCGTATCACAGCAACTGTTCTTTTGCCCGTTCGTCCGCAAGTTCCCTAGCCGTCAAAATGCAGGCGATCTTTTTATCCGTCATTGTATTGAGATCGATGAACTCGCCTTTCGTCGTTTGTACAACCGGAAGTGTCGTGACACGCGATTCGTCCATGTACACGATATTCGCAATCGTACCATCATTCAAACGTACCCAGCTTCCATTGAGGGCATGACAGACACGACGCATAAAGAGGACAGCATACTGCACATCAAGCCGATTGTTCAAAACATCGTCATGAAGAATATCAAAGATATGGAACGGGGACACCCGCTTAGCGTAGCTGCGCGTCGAAGCCATGGCGTCATACATATCGAGCAAAGCGAGAATCCGTCCGAAATCCGAAATCTTATTTCCTGTAAGCGCCATCGGATATCCGCTTCCATCGGTGCGTTCATGATGCTGCAGTACGCCGTCCAAAATCTTTCGATTGGTACTGAGATCCGTTTTTTCCAACATTTCCACGGCGATCTTCGTATGGTTCTTTACGATTCCATACTCGGTCGCCGTCAGCTTTCCATGCTTGTTGATAATGTTGCCAGAGATACGCATCTTACCAACATCCATAAAAAGCCCCGCTACAATCAAATCGTAACGTTCATACGGCGTAAGACTGAGCCAACGCCCCATGAGACTAGCTAAGATTCCGACATCAAGACTATGGTGAACGATATAGTCCCGCGTACGATCCATGTTGTGAATCTGCGATATGGCCTTTGCTCCATTAGACAATGTTCGGAAATCCGAACTGCCGATCATACGCTGCAATGCCTTGAGGTCAAGTGTTCCGTACTCATTCAACGCTTTGAGCAAATCTGCGAGCACCTCATATACACGTTCGTAACAGGAAACGTACGCATCATCAAGCAGGTTGCTTCTTGGGACCTCTTCCGCCTTCGTTTCTTCTCCCTCGCGCACCTCGACGGAAAAGATTGCATGCGTCATCAAATCATCAAGAATGGGCTATGTCAAAACGGTTCCAGCCTGAATCAAAATATTTACATCGTCTTCTGAAACGTCCCTGCCGATAATCATGCCCGGTTTTAGGTCTTCCACTGCATACGCTTTTAACATCGCATAGCCCTCCTAAGCATTACGAGTCACAACCTTTTCCTGTACATATTAGACAAACGTCCTGATTTTCCTGTCGATTAAAAATTATTTTTAAGGAAAAACTTATTCAAACTGTCAAAATGTGCTCAATATGCTAAAAATCCGCAATGTCATGCCCAAGAACATCAAGATGCCAAACAAGATCAAGAATGCGCCTGCCATTTTCTGCACGTAAGGAAGATACGGATAGATCTGTCGAACCCGATTTCCAATGCGCTGCCATAGAAGCATGATGCAAAAAAACGGAAGTGCAAACCCCACGATGTAGGCAATGAGCAAAACAATTCCTGCGGACACGGTTTCGCGGCTCCCCGCATAGAGAAGAATTGCCGTCAGTATCGGTCCTGTACATGGAGTCCACCCGATCGTAAAGGCAGCGCCGAGCAGGAATGAACCAATCGTTCCACCGCCGCGTCGCTGCAAGAACGGTCTTCGTTCTCGCAGCAGAAAATGGGGCGTCCATATTCCTGAAAGAAAAACACCGAGAAAGATGAGCAGCGCTCCGCCTGCCCTTTCAAG
>PPYE01597311.1_pt1 | contig 45933 bp, 47 predicted proteins | sample 1559881 | NCBI WGS metagenome assembly PPYE01 (sample SAMN08240022, study PRJNA423297) | Human gut metagenome, whole genome shotgun sequencing project.
CCTGACGCCGCCGGGCTTTCCGCCGGGCCCGGCGCCGCCTCGGCAAACACGCCCGTGCCCAGCGCTGCACACAGCGCCAGCGCCGCCAAAAGCGCGCAGGCTCGCTGTGCCGCTCCCTTCTTCATATACATTTCTCCTTCCTGTTTTCTTCGGCGCCGCCCCTTGCCGCGCTATGGCTTATCTGGAACACCGCCGGTGCAGATTATACCATATTTCGTACTCTGATTTCAATAGCAACCGTAAACAGGGGGAGATCGTTTTTCATCTGTGCAGCAGCGCCGCTGGCCACCCTATCCCTCTTGCCAGTAACTCGGCTATAGGATGCGAAGCACTGTCAGGGCTTCTCCGATACCGAGCAAGGCCGCAAAACGATGGCGGGTTGCGGCCAACCGGGCCCGAGAACACAACCAGTGCATGCCGGGGCGCCCTTTTGCGGCAACCCTGTTCACAGATGCTATCGCATATCAAAAAACGCCCCATCCTTTCGGATGGGGCGGTTTTTGTATCTGGGAAAAGCTTATTTCAGCTCGACCTTTGCGCCGGCGTCTTCCAGCTTCTTCTTCATCTCTTCGGCGTCGTTCTTCGCAACAGCCTCTTTCAGGGTCTTCGGGGCGTTGTCCACCAGATCTTTCGCTTCCTTCAGGCCCAGGCCGGTAACCTCCTTCACGGTCTTGATGACGGCCATCTTGTTGGCGCCCACTTCGGCCAGCACAACGTCGAACTCCGTCTTCTCTTCCGCGGCAGGGGCAGCGCCGGCAGCGGCAGCGGGGGCAGCGGCAACGGCAGAAACGCCGAACTCTTCGCAATAGGTGTCGATGAGCTCTTTCAGCTCAAGGATGGACAGACCCTTGATCTCGTCAAGGATGGCAGTGATCTTCTCAGAAGCCATGATAATACCTCCAGTTTGGTTTGTTGTTGATGTGTTTTACAGAATTTGCAGCGCTCAGGCTCAGGCGGCAGGCTCTTCCTGCTTGTCCACATAGGCCTGCATGGCAACGGCAAGGCCGCTGAGCGTGCTGGTGAGCGCGCCGGCGAACATGGACAGCATGCCCTTGTAATCCGGCAGCTTGGCAATGGCGGTGAGCTCGGCCTCATCAAGAACCTTGCCCTCCATATAGCCGCTCTTCAAAGAGAACTTGCCCTTGGAAGCCTCTGCAAACTTGTTCAGGATGCGGGCGGCCGCCGTGGGGTCCTCCTTGGAAACAGCCAGCGCGGTGGAGCCCTTCAGCACATCGGCCAAACCGGCCAGGCCGGTCTCCTTCACGGCAAGGCGCAGCATCGTGTTTTTCACCACGAAATACTCCACGCCAGCCTCGCGCAGCTCTTTGCGCAGCTTGGTGTCGTCAGCCACGTTGATGCCCTTGTAGTCCACGACCACGCCGGCCACAGAGCTCTCCATCTTTTCACGCAGAGACGCAACAAACGCTTCTTTTTCCTTCAGGATTTTTTCACTCGGCAAAGTATTTCACCTCGTTTCCATATTGAAATATTCCGTCTCAAAGGCAGAAGGGTGCAAAAAAGCCTCTTTCTCCCGCGAGAAAGAGGCCAAAAATACAAAGCATTTTTGCACGTTTCTCGGCAGGCGGGAAACCCCTTTACGCCTTTCGGCACCTGCTGTCTTTAAAACAGCTTTATCAGTATAGCATGCATCCAGCCGTTTGTCAATAACCTTTCGCCGCTGATATTCTCTGCCATGAGGCGGCAAAAGAAGGCCGCCATATGCCGCAGGCAACGCTGCCCTTTGACGGGCAGATGCCTCCCGAAAACGGAAAAGCCTGTCGCTTCGGCGTTTTCTCTTCTGCCGTTCCATATCATAGCAGCTTATTGGGGCCGCCCGGCGGCTTATAAAAACGGCGGGCGTGCGCCTGCGCGCTCTTCCCGTTATGGCGCGGCGGCAGCTTTTGATTTTCAGCCGCAAGAGGCCGCGGAAAAGCCCTCTGCCAGCGCACACCTTTGCAGCGGAAGCCGATATTGAAAAAGGCCGGAGCTGCCTCCGGCCTTCTGGTGTTCGATACAGTTAAGTGCTGAATGCACCGCCGTTCAGCCAAAGCGGCCGAAAAGCCCATGCACTTTTACACAAGGCAAAAAACGGGCAACGCTCAGCCGCCGAACTTTGCGCTGTTCAGCTTGATGCCGGGGCCCATGGTAGAGGCCACGGTGGCACTGCGGATATACTGGCCTTTCGCAGCGGCGGGCTTCGCCTTTACGATGGCTTCCATGACCACTTTCAGGTTCTCTTCCAGCTTTTCAGCGCCGAAAGATGCCTTGCCGATGGGCACGTGGATAATGTTGGCCTTATCCAGACGGTATTCGATTTTACCGGCCTTGGCCTCTGTTACAGCGCGGCCCACATCGGGCGTCACCGTGCCGGCCTTGGGGTTCGGCATCAGGCCGCGCGGGCCCAAAATCTTACCCAAACGGCCCACTAGGCCCATCATGTCGGGCGTAGTGACAAGCACGTCAAAATCAATAAAGCCTTCGTTCTGAATTTTCGCCACGAGGTCGGCGTCGCCCACCATCATCGCGCCGGCTTCCTCAGCCGCCTTGGCCGCATCACCCTTGGCAATGGCAACCACGCGCACGTTTTTACCAGTACCGTTGGGCAGAACTACGGCGCCGCGCACCTGCTGGTCGGCATGGCGGCTGTCTACACCGAGGCGGACATGCAGCTCCACCGTCTCGTCAAATTTGGCTTTCGCCGTCTGGCAGCACAGGGCCAGAGCCTCGCTGCTGTCGTACAGTTTCGTACGGTCGACAAGCTTCTTGCTGTCAACGTAATGTTTCCCTTGCTTCATAGTTTCCTCCTGTGGTATATCGGAATATTCCTCCCACTGATGGCAGGCCGTTGTTACTCGGTAACCGTAACGCCCATACTGCGGCAGGTGCCGGCAATCATGCTGACGGCGGCGTCTAGGCTTGCAGCGTTCAAATCAGGCATTTTGGTGTTGGCGATATCCTCCAGCTGTTTGCGTGTAATGGACGCGACTTTCGTCTTGTTCGGCACGCCGGAGCCGCTTTCAATGCCGATGGCCTTCTTGATGAGAACGGCCGCCGGAGGCGTCTTCGTGATAAAGCTGAAGGAACGGTCTGCATAAACTGTGATGACCACAGGAATCAGATAACCGATGTCCTTTTGCGTGCGCTCATTGAATTCCTTCGTGAACGACATGATGTTCACGCCATGCTGGCCAAGCGCCGGGCCAACAGGGGGAGCCGGGGTAGCTTTACCGGCCGGGATTTGGAGCTTGATATACCCCACTACCTTCTGAGCCATTTTGTGCACCTCCAAAAATTGTGGTAAGTTGCGGGCCCGCGCCGTGTGCGCGTGCCCTCCCACGAGCAGGCGTCCGCCCACTCTATAAGAGCCGTGCGCCGAAGCGCGCGGTGCTTACCGAAAATAAAATCAATCCAGCGGTTTAATCTGTGTGAATTCCAGTTCTGCGGGTGTTTCGCGCCCGAACATGGACACTTTCACATTGACCTTTTTCTGCTTTTCATCGATAGCCTCGACAATGCCGATGAAGCCCTCCAGCGGGCCGCCCGTGATTTGCACGTTGTCGCCCACCTTGTAGGCCAGCGGGGCGCTGCGCACCTGCGTTTCCACGCCAAGCTTTTCCACTTCCTCTTCCGAGAGAGGGATGGGCTTAGACGAGGGCCCCACAAACCCCGTGACGCCGCGCGCATTGCGCACGACATACCAAGTTTCATCCGTCATAATCATCTTTACCAGCACATAGCCGGGAAAGAGCTTCGATTCCTTCTCTTTGCCGTCCGCGTCCACCACGGTTTCCGTGGGCACGCGCACCTCCTGAATCAGGTCCTGCAGGCGACGGTTCTCCACGATGGTCTCCAAGTCCTGCCGGACCTTGTTTTCATACCCGGAATACGTGTGCGCCACATACCAGTGCGGCTGTGTATCTCGGTCCTGCGCCATAGTGTTTCCCCCGCTTTCCTTTGCGTTGCAAAATGTGGGCCGTTAAACCTTTGCCAAAAGGTCCAGCACAGTGCTCAGCCCAAAGCCGAACACGGCGTCGAGAATGAAAATCACCACGGCGCTGAGCAAAACCACCACCAGCACCACGAGCGTGTTGTTGATGATTTGCTTTTTATTCGGCCAGACGACCTTCTTCATCTCGCTTTTTGTATCGCGGAAAAACTTCACGATATTCTTGAAAAAGCGTTTGATGCCGGCGAAAAAGCCCTTCTTTTTCTCAGTTTTTTCTGCCATGTCGGTTCCGCCTTTCTTACTTCGTCTCGCGGTGGAGCGTGTGCTTGCGGCAGAAGCGGCAATACTTCTTCATCTCGAGCCTGTCGGGGCTGTTCTTCTTGTTCTTCTTGGTGTTGTAGTTGCGCTGTTTGCACTCCGTGCAGGCGAGCGTGATCTTCACTCTCATGTTTCGGCACCTCCATTAATAGCCTCCCTCTTTTGCCGGCGGCGCTTTGCGGAACGGCCCCAGACGGCGCCTAAAAATGCGCACAAAAAAATAAACCTGCAAAAGAGGTAGTTCCATCATAGCACACGCCGCGCACCGCGTCAAGCGTTTTCTGGGCCGCCGCAGGCTTTTGTGCCGTTTTCTCCGCTTTGGGGCGCACAATATTTGCAAAGTGCGCCTATTATGGTATTATAAGGGGAAGCAGAGTGCGGGCCTGCTTCCCCTGCAGGGCACAAAAGCCGGGGCCCGCAAAAACGATGCGAAGGTGTGACAATATTGGCGAAAAAGACCATTGCCGTGCTGTTTGGCGGCGTTTCCAGCGAGCACGAGGTTTCGCGCATGAGCGCCACCAGCGTGCTGAACAACCTGAACAGGGAAAAATTTGATGTGCTGGCCGTGGGCATAAAAAAGGACGGAAGCTGGCATTTATATCCCGGCCCCACGCAGGCGCTGTGCACCGGCGAGTGGGAGGCGTGCGAGGAAAATATCCCGGTGGCCTTCTGCCCAGGCAGCGGCATGAAGGGCCTTGTTGCCTTTGAAAACGGGCGCGTGCGCGAGCTGCCGGTGGACGTGGTCTTTCCCGTGCTGCACGGCAAAAACGGCGAGGACGGCACGGTGCAGGGCCTTCTGGAGATGGCCGGCCTGCCCTATGTAGGCTGCGGCGTGCTGGGCAGCGCGCTGTGTATGGATAAAGTGTGTGCGAATCTGGTGATGGATGCAGCAGGCATTGCGCGCTGCGAATGGGACTATATGGAGGCCTGGCAGCTGCCTGATTTCGACGCCATTGAGCAGCGCGTGGCCGAAAAGCTGCACTACCCCATTTTTGTAAAGCCGGCAAACGCGGGCTCCAGCGTGGGCATCTCCAAAGCGGCAGATAAGGCCGCGCTGCGCGCCGCGGTGGAGCTTGCCCTGCGCCACGACAGCCGCGTGGTGTTCGAGCGCTTTGTGGACGGCCACGAAATAGAGTGCGCTGTAAGCGGCAACGAAGAGGTGTGCGCCACCCTGCCAGGGGAGATTCTGGCGAGCGCAGAGTTTTATACCTACGATGACAAGTACGTTTCGGGCACATCGCGCGTGGTCATTCCCGCACAGCTGCCAGCCGAAACGCTGGACGCCGTGCGCGCCACGGCCGAACGGGCCTACCGCGCCCTGTGCTGCCGCGGCCTTTCGCGCGTAGATTTCTTTGTAGAGCACGGCACGGGCCGTGTGCTTTTGAACGAAGTGAACACCATGCCGGGCTTTACAGACATCAGCATGTACCCCAAGCTGAAAATAGCCGCCGGGCAGAGCTACAGCCAGCTTCTGGAAGAATTGGTCGGCCTTGCCCTTCAGCGCGCCGGGGAGGCCGCCCATGTGTAACGCGGCGGCCCAAAGCCCTGTCGGGGTGTTTGATTCCGGCCTGGGCGGCCTGACGGCCGTGCGGGAACTGCGACGCATTCTGCCGGGCGAGGACATTGTGTATTTTGGGGACACCGGGCGCGTGCCTTACGGCACCCGAAGCCGGGACACCATTGTGGAGTATGCCAGGCAGGATATCGCCTTTCTGCTCTCTAAGGGTGTAAAGGCAGTGATTGCCGCGTGCGGCACAGTTTCCAGCACACTGCCCGCCGCGGTGGCCGGCAGCCTGCCCGTGCCCTATATGGGCGTTGTAGAAAGCGCGGCAAAGGCCGCTGTGCTGGCCACCAGAACAGGGCGTATCGGCATCATCGGCACGCCCGCCACCGTGGCCTCCGGCAGCTACCCTGCGGCCATACGGCGCCTTATGCCCGGCGCCGCCATTACGGCCACAGCCTGCCCGCTGTTTGTGCCGCTTGTAGAAAACGGCTATTTCGGCGCAAAGAATACTGTTACGCGCCTTGTGGCACAGGATTATTTGAAGGATGTAAAGGCTGCCGGAGTGGATACGCTCATCCTTGGCTGCACACACTACCCGCTGATTGCCCCTGTCATTGCAGACATCATGGGGCCGGGGGTGGCCTTGGTGGACGTAGGGCGCGCGGCGGCCCAAAGCGTACGCCATATGCTGGAGCGGGGCGGCCTGCTGAACGCACAGGCCAGGGGCACGGTGGAGTATTACGTCAGCGACAGCACAGAGCAGTTCGACAGGCTGGCGCATGTGTTTCTGGGCGAATACGCCGGGGGCAGCGTGCAGCGCATTGATATCGAAGCTTACAGAACATAATGGGGAAGAAGGCGGGCTTGCCATGAAAGAAGATTATCTCATCACCATCCACGGCACCATGGAGCAGAACGGCGGCAGCGACAGCGTGCAGCTCATGACGCGCGGCAGCTTCGTCAAGCGCGGCGGCAGCTTTTTCATCACCTATAAAGAGACGCAGGCCACCGGCTATGAGGGCTGCGTCACCACTGTGAAGGTGGAGGGGTCGGACAAGGTGAGCATGCTGCGCTTCGGCCCCGCGCCCAGCCAGCTGGTGATAGAGCGCGGCAAGCGCCATGTGTGCCATTACGAAACGGGCCAGGGCGCGCTGAGCCTTGGCGTGGCGGCAGACGAAATTCACAGCCGCCTTTCCGAAAAGGGCGGGCGCGTGCGCTTCTCTTACATGCTGGATGTGGACGACGCCAGCGTAAGCCGCAATATTGTGGACATTACGGTAAAGCCCACCATATGACCATTGCACCCCGCGGGGCTGCGCGGCCCCGCTTTTATCAAATATTCGGGAGGGACGAGCTGTGTATTTGAAATTGACGTTCCACGGCGTGTCATTCTATGCCGCGCTGCTGGAGGACAAGGCGCCCATCATGTGCGCCGAGCTGAAAAAGGCCTGCCCGTTTGAGGCGTGCCTCACCTATGCCAAGATATGCGACAACGAAATCGTGTTTCAGGCGCCGGTGTCGAAGTATGTGGTGGAAAACCCCGTGTATTCCGTAAAGGGCCACATCGCCTATTACGGGCCCAAGCATTCGGTGTGCATCTGGTTTGGGGACACCCCCAGCCTTGGCGCGTGCGACCTGTTCGCGCTGCTGGCCGATGAGGACATCCCCCGCTTTGCCGAAGAGGCGCAGAAGGTATGGGACACCCGCGGTGAAGCCATCCGCGTGGAGCTGTGTGAGGAGGTGGGCGCATGAGCCGCGTTGAATTTATAGAAAAGCTGGATGCCCTGAGCGAGGAAATCCGCCTGCATGAGCCGGAGGATATCCGCCGCGTAAAGCAGCGCAACCGCCCCGCCAAAAAGAATTTCGGCGCTTTGCTGTTCGCCTTTCTGGACATGGAGGCCGCTAACCCGGACATCTACCGTCTTATCTGCATGGCGCAGGCCCGTCAGGGCGAGCTTGCCACGCTGAAGGCCATCGCAGACGGCGTGCTGGGCTGGAATGAAGGCGGCTTCGAGGGCAGCTATGACATGTACGACAGTGCCAAGCTGATGGGCGAAGCCCGCGCCCAGCTTGACGCGTGCGGCACCTATGAAGAATTTGCCGCCCTGCTGAAGGCAGTGCACCGTTACCTTATCGGGCTGAACTTCCAGCTTGATAACGCCATCCCATGGGCTGAACTGAGCCGCACCTATCACGAGGCAACGCAGCCTGAGGCAGATGTGTAGAAACAAACACCAGTGATTTTGCGCCCTGCAGGCTGTCTGCAGGGCGTTTTCTCTTGACAAAAAAACGGGCCGCCTCTATACTTAGTAATACTAAACATTTTGAAAAGATAGAGGGTGTGGCAGGCGTGGAGAGCCAGTTTTCACGGCAGATGAAAAAGGGCGTGCTGGAAATGCTGGTGCTGGGGCTTGTGTGCGAACAGCCCGGCCATGGCTATGAGCTGCTGGGCCGCCTTGCCGCGCGTTCCAGCGGCTTTCTTCGCACAAAAGAGGGCACGCTGTACCCTATCTTGTACCGCCTGGAGGACGATGGCTTCATTTCATCCAGCTGGCAGACGGGCGGCGCTGCGCGCACCGCGCCAAAAAAGATATACACAGCAACGGCGGCAGGCCGCAGGGCTCTGCTGGCCATGCAGGAGGAATGGCGTGCTTTGTGCAGGTGCGTGCAGGCCTGTGGGAATGTTTTGGCACCGGAAGGAGACGGCGGCAATGTTCAGACGTGATATTTCAGAAAAACACGAAAAAAGCAGCACGGCGCAGCTATTATCTTTTGTGCTTCTTGTAGCCCTCATTGCGGTGGTGGTGCGCTTGGGGGCACCCGGCCTGGAGCCGCAGCAGCCCCATGACCCGGCCAGCGTAGCGGCCATGCCCTATACCCTTGTGGGCCAGGGAGATACCTGGCGCCTCACCGTACGGGTGGAGCCCACAGACGAGGAAACGGCCGCGCCCTACAGGGCTGCGGCTATGGAATTGGCAGATGGGCCGGACGTCATCGGGTATGAAGAAGCCCTGGCGGCCGTGCCTGCGTACAAGGCCACGCTCACACTGGAATATCTGGGCGATGACGGCGCCGCCATCAAGAGCGCAGCATTAGACTTTGCCCCTCACACCGATTACCGGCTTGAAGTTCGCCGCAGCAGAGGGGATGCTTCAGACTTTGATGCGCTGATTGCCGGCACACAGCCTATCATGACGGTGTATTATCCCGAAAATGTCGAACTGGCGGGGCGCATCCCCCCTGTAGACGGAACATACACCGCCCGTATCGCGGCGGGCGGCGCGGGCACAGATACGCTTACGCTGAAGAAGGAGGCCGCCGCATGAACAGAAGAAGGAACGGAGGCTTTCTTCCGCCTGTCAAGCAATATGTGAATGCCATAGAACGCAGGCTCCATCTCCCCTTGCGCGAAAAAGCACGTATTATGAGCGATATTTCCACCAGCATCGCCGCCCGGCATGAGGCCGGTGAAAGCTATGAGGCCGTTATGGCAGACATGGGGCCGCCCGATGCCGTGGCCGCACCCTTCAACCGGGCCTTTGCAGGGCAGTATAAAGGCAGTGCCTGGCGCTTTTTATGGTTGGGGCTGGCCCTGGCTGTTCTGGCTGCCGCTGCAGCAGCATTGGTATTCACCGCCGGCATGGCCGCAGGTGTGGAAATGGCCTTCCTTCCCCAAAGCCTTCCCTGGGCGGGCACCGCCTCCGCGGGCATAATCGGCGGGGCAGACGGCCCCACGGCAGTGTTTGCAACGTCTTTCCCCGGCGCATTTTCTATGGGCCCTCTTGACGCGCTGGTGACGGCCGGCGCCCTGCTGGCACTGTATTTTCTTTGCCGTGCACAAGGCACAAATGGCGCAAGACATTTGCGCACCGCACGCACACTGGCAGGTGCCTGTGCCACTGTGTTCTGCATACGCTTTTTCCTTGCCATGGCTGTGCTCTCCCTGGCGGAAGGCTCCCCCGCCAGCCTGGCCCGGATGTTCCTTTCACCCGGGTTCCTGCTCACCGCAGCAGCTCTGGGCTTGGTGATATGGCGCACGCCGCAGAAGCCGAAAGCCAGAACTGAGGAGGAAAAATATGAGTGAGAAAAAAAGAACAGCACTTCTATTTGGGTTTGTCTTTTTAAGCCTTGCTGTCATCTGGGCCATTATGCTGCCAAAGGGACTTTCAAACCGCAAGGCAGAGGCCTTCGCCCAGCCTTTTTTCAGCCACGCCGTGCCGCAGGGCGCTGAGGTGCTTCAGCAGGCTGCCTCGCGTGAAAAGCAAGACAGCGCATATGTCACCACGGCTACACAGATACTGGCATTTTCCAAAGCCCCGCAGAAGACGGAACTGGAGGCTTTTTACCGCGATACCGAATACCCGCCCGCAGAAGAAGGGCAGGCTGTGACGCTGACGGCAAAGCCTCTGGACGAGGCCAGCCTTTCCGCCTTGCAGCAGGCGGGTGTATATGAAGAGGACAAAATATATTGGTTTGTATACATCGTCAGCCAAAACGGCACGGCATAGTGCGCCTAGCACAAAATATCGAAATACTATTTGTATAATTAAAAGGAATAATACCAAATGTTAGAATTCCGCTATGATACACAGCTTCTCATTGAAGGAAACGGGCTGGATGAAGATGCCATTCATGATTACTTTATCCAGAATTTCAAGGGAGATTGCCTGCTGGCTGTGGGGGATGACGAGCTCATCAAAATCCATTTCCACACGAACGAGCCGTGGAAGGTACTGGAATACTGCGCCGGGCTGGGTGAGATATATGATATCGTGATAGAAGATATGGACCGTCAGGCCCGCGGCCTGAAAGGATGACATCTTTCTGCGGTTGTCCGCGCGATAAGCCCGGCATAATACCCGCATGGTTCAAAAAAGGCCTGCGCCCAAGTGAGGCGCAGGCCTTTTTCTAATTTTTCCGCCGTTTTGCGCAGAAAATCAAAGCGCAGCATAATGGCGGCCCAGCGCGTCCGCCGTGAGGATGGCCGCATACACGCTGTCCGGCGTCACTTCAAAAGGCATGTTGTGCAGCGTGTCGCTGTCGGCACAGGCCAGCTTTGCCACTTCCATCAGCTGCTCTGCCTTCGGCTGCTCGATGCCAAGCTGGCGCAGCGTAGTGGGCAGGCCCACTGCCTCGCAGAAGCCCAGCACCTCTTCCAATTCTTCTTCGCTGGCATTCTCCAGCACAAGCTGCACCAGCGTGCCAAAGGCCACCTTTTCGCCGTGGTACATGCTGTGCGTTTCAGGCACAGCGGTAAAGCCGTTGTGGATGGCATGGGCGCCGGCCAGCCCGCCGGATTCAAAGCCCAGGCCGGAGAGATAGGTGTTTGCCTCGATGACATGCTCCACAGCCTTGGTGCACACCCCGTTCTGAACGGCAAGCCTGGCTTTCACGCCGTCCTCCAGCAGGGTGTCATAGCACAGGCGGGCAAGACCCATGGCCGCCAGTGTAGTTTTGCCGCCCACACAGTTCGTGGCGCCGGACGCCTCGCAGGCGCGCGCCTCAAAATATGTGGCCAGCGCGTCACCCATCCCCGCCACCAGCAGGCGCACCGGGGCTGCCGCCACCACGGCGGTGTCCACCAGCACCATGTTTGGGTTTGCCGGCAGGAACAGATATTTTTCAAACACACCCTCATCCGAGTAAATGACGCTGAGCGCAGAGCAGGGCGCGTCCGTAGAGGCAATGGTGGGCACGATGACCACCGGCGCACCGGCATAATAGGCAACAGCCTTGGCGGTGTCGTGTATCTTGCCGCCGCCGATGCCCACTACAACGTCGCAGCCCGATGCCTCAAACGCCGCTTTCACTCGCTCTATCTCCGTCATGCTGCACTCACCGCGGAATGCCTCATACACCAGTGCGGCGCCCTGCTCTGCAGCACTGGCCGCAAGGTCTGCCTCCACACGGCCCTTACCGGAGGGGCTTGTCAGCACAAACAGCTTTTTGCCCAGCAGTTTCACATGCCCGCACAGGTTTTTCAGTTCACCAGCCCCCTGTACATAGCGCGAGGGGCTTGCCATGATATTTGCCATAGCTGAAAACTTCCTTTCTTCACTCCGGCTGTGTGCGCCTAGGGCTGCACCGGGCACGGGGCTTTAGATACGCCCTGCGCCGCCGGAAAATTTCCAAAGAAATTATAGCCCGGCAGAAGAAAGAAATCCATTGTCTAATGGTTAAATTTTTCACATATAAACCAATTAAAAATTGTCAAAATTCATGTGGACTACAAACATCAGCACGGCTTCCTTAGCCAGGAAGGGCAGTGAGGCAAAAAACAGCCGGGATACAGCGGCGTACCCCGGCTGTTAGTTATACATATTTTACATGCCCCAAATAGGCGACTCCAATCCGGGCCTTACAGGCCGGACATGCCGCATTGTTTATGCCGCCCCCAGAGGCAGGCCTGTAATTATTGGCCCCAGCACTTTCTTTTTTGGAACCGCCATGTGAACACAGCCGAACGAACAACCCATTCAAGTACCATTGCCCCCCATGCGCCATAGATGCCAAGGCCCAAAGGTATTGTCAGAAGATACCCGATCCCTACCCGGATTCCCCACATGCAGGCTAGGGAGACAACGGAGGTAAAAACGGCGTCTCCTGCCGCACGCAGTGTATTGGGCATGGTATTGGAAAGCGGCCAAAAGACGGGCATAAAAATAAGGCCGATAAACAGCACATGCCATACAAGCCGAGTTGTTTCTGCCTTCGGCACGTACCAGGATAAAATTAACGGAGACACTGGAAGCAGCAATAAAATTGCCGCTACCGTCAGCACAATGCCTGTTTGTACAAGCCTGATACCGTATTTACGCGCCTGCTGGATATTACCCGCCCCAATGCATTGCCCTACAACAGTGATAGCCAACAGTGCAGATGCGCTTGGCGCTGCATAAAACAGCCCCAGCATAGACATAGCGATAGCATTTGCCGCTATGCTGGCTGTGCCGAGCTGTACCATATAGGTTTGCATAATAAGATTTCCGCCATTTGCAAAAACCTGTTCCACTCCGAACGGGACGCCCTGATGAAACACAGCTTTTAACAGCTTTTTATCCATGCGGAAAATGTCCTGAAAACGGACGCCTGGTTCCCGGCGGCGACTCATAACCATATACAAGGCCGCGGTGCCGCCAATCAGTCGCGCAATATTAAACGAAAGAGTGGTGCCCAGAATATCCATTTTCCACACGTTCAAGAACAGTGCACTGGCCAGCAGGTGCACCAGATTAATCAGAACAGTCAGTTTTAGGCACATGCGGGCATCGCCAATGCCGCGCAGCACAGAGGTAGCACCGTAATACACCGAAAACGAAAGGAAAGAGAGTGAATATCCAGCAAGGTACTCGATTGCCTTTTTCTGCACACCGGCCGTGGCATTCCCGAACAAGAAATGCACAAGCGGACCGGAAAATGGCACCAGCACCGCAGTGATGAGACATGCCACAAAAAATGAGGCCAGAATCACCTGTCCCCCTGCCCGGCGCAGACCACATGCATTGCCCGCGCCTTTGTAACGGGCCACCACCACAGAACCACCAGACGAAATTGCGCTTAAAAAGCCCATAACCAGAAGCGTAAGCGGGTTGACCAGACTGGTTGCCGACACAGAGTCTTGGCCGGATGCACTTACCATGGAAGTGGTTAGGGTATTGATAGCAAGGATGAAGAATTGGTCCAACACCAAAGGACCCAGCATCTCCAAGATATGCCGACTGGTAAATTGAGCACTCCCAAGCTTTTCATCCAGAAAGCCCCGCAGGCCCAAGCATGGCAAGGGCTGCTTATCCGCCGAGCGAAACTTCATATTGTAACGTCCCTCTCTGTATAAGCGCATTTGCGCCTTCCCAGGCAAAGCCGCTGCATACCGGCGCCTAACGCAGCAGCAGCCATAGCTCTTCAAATGGCATATGTCGTCCCAATATGGGTCAATTCTGCCGTTGAAAAAAATTCACGCGCCTGCTGCAAAACATCCCGGCTCCATTTCTCGTGATAATGCGTTAACAACAACCGCTTTGCATGGCTGTTAGCGGCAAGGGCACCCGCAACCGCCGCAGATAAGTGGTGGCTCTGCTCGGCTCCATCTTCCCCGGTGAGGGTCGCCTCGCATAGAAAAGCATCGGCGTTTTTTGCAAGTGCCGACAGCTGCGGGCACAAGCCGGTATCCGCAGAATACGCCAAGATTTTTTGCCCCGCATAAAGCCGCAGGCCGTATGATTCCACCAAATGTTCCATGCACATAAAGGTCATGCGAATATCGCCCAGAGATAAGGAGGCACCGTCCTCCACCGCACAGATATCAAAAACTTCGCCTGCGCCAAGTTCCTGCCTGGCCCACTGCGGCATAGGCGGGGCAAGCAGCGGTATTTTTGGCACCGTCTCACCCCATGCGCGCCTTGTCTCCAACTGGTATTTTGCACAGAACAGATCACCCATATGATCAAAATGCATGTGGCTTAGCACAATCATGTCCAGCTTTGCGATATCCTCGGCACGTAACAGCTGAGAGAGGCTGCCGCTTCCCATATCAAGCAGAATCTTTTTTCCGCAAGCCTCTACAAGGTAGCAGGCGCATGCGCCATATGCCTGTGGAAAACTGGCATTGTTTCCAAATACGGTGAGATATATCATAGTTCTTCCCTCTTTACACAAAAAGCGGCATTTCCGGACAACCGGCCAGAAATACCGCTTTCAGGCAGAAAAGCTACACCGTCTTAACCCAATATCAAACAGCACATTTGTGAAGGCTCCAAGGTGAGTTTCATCGTGCTTTCCCCACACTGCACGGCCGGGGCAGCTCCCTCTACAACCGAGAGAGAATACTTTTTCGGCCCTTCACAGCACACATCAAACACCTGCTCTTCCTCTGTCCCGTTCGAAAGGAGGACCATCCGGCGCCCGTCCTGCAGCTCCCAGCAGGTACCTTGGCAGAACTGCGGCACGCAGCGCAGCCATGCGTCATCTGCAAATCGCGCATGTTTCAGCATGGGCTGCAGGCTCTTTCGAAATGCAATAGCCTTAGGCGCATACACATGATACTCTGTGCCCTCTTCGCTCAGGCAGGTGGTAATTCCCAGCCACAAAATGCTGCCCAGCGCAATGGCGCGGTGCATATCGCGGTAAAACCACAGGTGCTCTTCCTTTTTGTTTGCGGCCCAGCTTCTTGGGTTCACCATATTCACCTGCACAAACTCCGGAAACGTATATTTGAACACATTATAGTGTTCATCGTATTCCGCGCCGTTCCAAGTGAGGTTACCCCAGGTATAGCTGCCGTAGATATCACCACAATTCTCCGTCATGATATACGCCTTGGGGTTATATTTGCGCAACCGTGCCAAAAGTTCGCGAAGTACATACACATACCCGTTATTAAATTCTCCGATATCATCGTGGCTGTGCCCCTCGCAATAACACGCAAATGGCTCGGCCGAGGCCAACTGATCCAAGTAAATGCCATCGCAGCCATACGCTTTCACACAGAATTCAGCTGTATCTAAAAGATATTCTCTCCACAGCTTGTCTGAAGGGCAGTTTACTGTAAAATGTTCCGGGCCATATGTCTCATAGCGCATTTCACCTGTCTCTGTACGAATAGCCATTTTCTCGCCGAGCGTTTTGTGAAAGTCTGATTTCAAATCAAAAATGCGCGCGTTAATGTATAAAGTGGAAAATCCGCCGTGCTCACGAATATATTCCAGTCCGCGGCGGAATTCCATGGCGCTGCCGAGCTCCATATCCGGGTAATATTCCGGGTAAAAAGAGTCGAAGCCGGTACGGTTCCAAGCAGCGATAAACACATGGCGAACATCCCAGTTTGCGCCAGCTTCATACAGGGCAGGGATATCTTCAAAGCGATGCTCAATATTGTCCCGCCGTTTAAAATTATAGCACTGGTTCAGTGCATATTCGTCCTGCAGGTAGCTTGGGTTGTGGTTAAAATCCAAATAAGGTGCAATATAGCTACGGTATATCCGCGCACCATAGTGCCAATCTTTATCCGATATGGCAAGCACATATTCTGCCGTATCATATTTTTCTCCTGGACGCACACGGTGGTGTTTGCGGAAACCGAACGCCATCCACGGCGACTGCATGCTTCCGCTGGTGTCCGCTATCACGCCCGTAACGGGGAAACGCGCGTCATGGCTGCCAATGTAAAGGCCGTCTGTCTCGTTATAATAATACATCCAGCTCATAGAGGCAAGGCCGCAATAGTTGATTTCGCGCCGGTAAATGTCTTCAAATGCCACACTGCTGGCCCGCCAGAAATCTTTTTTATTCTGGCCGTACGCCATAACCGGATTTTTCGAGCGCTCGCCGGCATGGTGCGGGTAGATGATATAATCCGGGCGGGCCCCGCCTCCCAGGTATAGTCCGCCAATGTGGGGAAGCAGAATCTCTACCACATCGGCCTGACTGTGGTTTTCAAGCTCTGCACGAATCGAAAGCCTGTCCTGCGCGGCATGGCAGTGCACCGTCATGCGGATATCCAGTCCGCCGAATTCTGTATAGCAAATTTCCAGATGCTCACTGTCCCCATTTACCTGTGGCTGGCATGCCGTTAATTTTTTCTTCTGACCATCTGTCAAGGCATAAATCTCTACCAGCGGATCTCTGGGCGTTTGTCGAATATATTCCGTGCCTGTGGCCAGATTTACCAAACTGACAAAATTGTTTTTTTCTATGGAAAAGCATGCGTGAAACGCTGATGTTTTCAGTTCCATGGTCTTGTTCCTCAATATCCGAATTTTTCGTAATTTTCCAATGCCTTTCCGTTGATTTGTGCGGCATTGGGCATATGGTTCGAGATATATACGCCGGGCTTCAGGCCTCTGGCAAGCAACTTTTCCACCACCGTACTTTGCAGTGCCCACATCACATAGCTGGCGCTGATGCCGCTGGCAGGGCAAATGCGCTGGCCCAGTTCAGGCACATCCACAAGGGTATCACCGTAGTTGGAACAGTTATCCAGACAGTAGGTACACGCTTCAAACAGGCGTTTTCCGCTGGGATGCTTGCTGGTGAGTTTTTCAGAATATTCCACTGTTGTGATAGCTACTGTCAGGCAACCCATTTCCGTCGCTTTCAGGGCAAGATCAACAGGGAAATAATTATATCCGGACACCGAACCAATCATGACAATGTCTCCAGAAAGCACATTGGCGCGCCCAAGCACAAAGTCTGCAAATCCGGGAACACTATCATACCCCACTACCCCGCGGGCAGGAGAAGGACGGTGCCTGACAGGGTTGTTAATTTCACAGGTGATCTTGATTGGCTTCAGGGCCATCATTCCCCCTGTACGGCCCACGCCCTCAAACATCAGCATGTGGCCGGTGTCCATAATATGCCAGGCATAGCCCTGGGCAAGCCTGTCTGCAATTTTCTCCGCCACTTCTATGATGGTGTCTCTCTGTGTCTGCTCTACCTTTTCCAGCACGCTTTTCATGGCCGAAAAATATTCATCCATCAGCATGGTATCTTCACCCTTTTTCTTTCTTTTTCAAATTGTCAAGCACGGTTTTGTCCGTAATGTCCACACCCGCCTGGGTACACAGCATATACAGCGCAGCACCTTCCACTGGCGAAAATTGCGGGCGGCGGCATACACACCCCGGCAAGCGGCGGTGCACTGCATTCTCAAACCGCTGAGTAAACAGCGGCCCCATATTGGATACTCCGCCCGTAAGGGCCACTGGCAAAGAAACGTTACCCAACCGTTTGGCAACTGTTTCTGCCAGCCGGCTTAATGCATCTGCGGCCTCATCTAAAATAGCACAAGCATTTTTATCTCCGGCTCGTGCAGCCCTCTCTACTACATAGCACAGCCGGGCCACTTTCGCCCGTGTAAAGCCGGGTTTATAGGCCGCCTCCCGCAAATCCGCAATGCCGGCCAGGCCCAGCTCCTGTAAAGCCACCGTTTCCAGCAGGGTACCGTGTTCGTCTGCATCATATAGGTTTGCAAGTTTTGACAGGCAAAGCACACCAATGTGGTACCCACTCCCCTCATCGCCGAACAACGGGCCCCAACCGCCGGCACGTACCATTTGGCCGTTTTGTGTCTGCCCTACAGCAAAAGAGCCTGTGCCACTGAGAACAGCAATTCCATACGGCGCGCCCAGCGCTGCATAAAACGCGTTTTCCACATCGCCCATCTGACGAATATCGTCCCTGCCAAAGTGTTCTTTCACCTGAGGTAACACCGTATGAAACCCGGGAATGAACAGAACAATATCGCTTACATCGCTTAACGGCACGCCCGACGCCTGCAGACATTCTTCTATTCCGAAGCACACCTCTGCTGCCGCCTGCTGCGGTGGCGTAAAATTGGCGTTTGCGCCGCCGCTGCGCGCACGGGCCCACACGTTGCCCGCTTTATCAAACAACAGAAATTCTGTTTTTGTGCCGCCACCGTCACACACCAGATACATGGCGTCCTCCGTCCTCAGCAAAGTGCTTTGATGCGGGCCTGATACTGCGCAATCACTTTACTGTTGTATTCATCGCCGCCGGGCAAATTCGCGCTTCGAAGAACAGGCGGCATTTCGCCTTTTGCCAAATACAGATTTTCTATTTTCAGCACAATACGCTGTGCAATAAACAGACTGCTGAATGTAGACGCGCCGCCTGTGATCTGCTCGGTGCCCGGTATGGTAAAGAAGCCATCCCCTCTTGGCGCATGGTTATCTATTACGATATCTGCCACTTCATACAGATGTTTTCCGTTTTCACATCTCGACTGCAGTGTTTCCGACACTTTGCGGGAAGTGACAGCCACCACTGTAAGCCCCTGCCGTTTCGCGTATAGCGCTGCTTCTACCGGTACTGCATTGATACCGCTATTGGAAGAAATAATAATCGTATCGCCCTTCTGCAAACCCGCTGCAGAAAGCACTTCTTCGGCCTTTCCATGCAGCCGCTCCATGCGGGTACTGGTAATGGCACCCTTATGCACCATCAGCTCATCAACCAAAATAGGATTTACTGGCACAAGCCCGCCGCTGCGATAAAACATTTCTTCCACAATCATATGTGAATGCCCCGTAGAGAAAACGTGGAGCAGGCCACCTTTCCGAATAGACTCATAAGCCGCCTGGGCAGCCGCCTCAATCCCAGCCTGCTCCCCCTGTTCTACCTGCTCAAGCATAGTATGTATTTTTGAAAGATAGGCATCGTCTTTCAGAAGTTTCTCTTCCATTTTTTCCTCCGCTCTGGAAAAGGGCGGCCTATTTGCCGCCCTTTTCCTGATTATTTGGGAATTTAAGCTTCTTTACTAAGGATTTCTGCGGCTTGCTCATCTACGCGTTGCTCAAATTCTTCCGGGGTAAGCGCGCCAGCCCACAGTGACTCACATTCTTTCTGGAACATGGTCTGGAACTCAGACCCATTCAGGTTTGTGGGGAAGGGGATGGCCGTTTCCAGCGCTTCCACGAAATATTTGTTATACGGTGTCTTCGCCTCAAACTCTGTGGTGTCCACCATCGTGGATGCAGGCAGGCCATAGTTCATATCCAGCGCAATCTGCTGTCCTTCCTTGCCGGACAGGAACTCAACCACGCGCCAGGACAATTCGGGATTTTCAACGCCTTTGGGAATAACCCATGTGTTCACAAACGAAGAACACTGGCTCACACCATCCACAGAAGGCATCGGAAGAACCGTATACTCTGTTCCGTTCGCGTCAAAAGTAGATGCTGTGGACAAAGCGCCAATCTGCATGGCAACCTTGTTGGCCATAAAGGCAGAGAATTCGTTCTCACCATACTGCTTGGCCTGCTGGTTAGTGGGGCAAACCTTATAGGTGTTGTACAAATCATACATAAACTGCACAGCGCGCTTTGTATTCTCGTCAGTGGAAAGCACGCTGGATTTGCCGTCTTCACTGTACAGTTTGCCGCCAAAGGCCGCGATCATGGAATAGGTCTGGTCCATATAGTTAGCCCAGTAATAGCCCCATTGTGCATCTGCACCGCTGCCTTTTGTCAGTTGCTGGGCAAGCTCTGTAAATTCTTCCATCGTCCAATCGTCAGCGGGGATCTCGACGCCTGCATCTGCAAACATCTTTGTGTTCAGATACATTACCTTCGGTGTTACATCGCGCGCGGCGGCGTACATGGTGCCGTTCACCGTAAGGGCATCTTTCACAACCGGATACAGGGCATCCATATACTCCTGGCTGGCCAAATCATCCAAGGGCATCAGAACATCGTTCAGTGCATAACGGGGCACCTGATCCATCGCCAACATCATCACATCAGGAACATCGCCGCCAGCCAAGCGTGTAATCATCGTATTTGCATAATCGCTGGCCGGAATTGTGACGAATTCCAGTTTGATGTCAGGGTTTGCCTCCTCAAAATCGGCCTGCATCTTCTGCAGGTGTTCAAATTGAGTAATGTCCCACCAGGTATATACCTGCAGTGTCGTGGGCTCACCCGTTGCTGTGCCAGAGCTCACCTGAGAATCGCTTGCCATACTTGAAGAAGCAGGGCTGCCACCACATGCAACAAGCGAAAGTGCCATTACGCAAGCAAGCGCTATAGCCAGAAACTTTTTCATTTTCATGTTCAAACCTCCATTTTTATATTTTACGGTGCATAACACCGTATAGAACTAAATTACTTTCCTCCGAAACCAGAATTCATTGTGGATGCCATAAAGTGCTTCTGGAAGAGCAGGAACACAATGATGATGGGCACGATGCTTAGTGTTGTGCCTGCCAGCAGAACAGCCCAGTTTGGTTCCCAATCTTTCAGATATTGTAACCCGACTGTTAGCGGCATCTTATCGTAATCATTCAGGACGATCATTGGCCACAAAAATTGGTTCCACACATTTCGAAATGACAAGATTGCCGTGGTGGCAATGGCTGGCTTGGCATTCGGCAGCACAATGCGGAAAAACACGCCGAACCGGGAACATCCGTCAATGATGGCCGCATTTTCAAGGTCTTTGGGGATGCTGAGGAAAAACTGCCGGAAGAAAAAGATATTAAATGCGTTAGATGCTGTGAATACGCTTGATAAGAACAAGGCCGTATAAGTGTTAGTGAGCCCCATATTCACAATCAAGCTGTAGTTCGGAATCAAAGTAACATGGCTAGGAATCATCATCGTGGCTACAAATGCAAGAAACAGGATATTTCTTCCACGAAAATTCAGCCTTGTAAGCGCATAGGCCGTGATAGAGGCCACTGCAATCATACAAAGTGGAATTGCAATCGACAGAAAAATGGAATTGATGATGAAGCGCCCAAAAGGCATTATTTCAAACAGCCTGTCATAGTTCGCCAAGGTAAAAGGCTGCGGTATCATATCCAGCGGGCTGCCGTTGTACAACTGTTCTGATGTTTTGAAAGAGGACAAAATAGCCCAAACAAACGGATAGATCATGGTGAGACTGAGCAATATCATTAGAACGTGATACGCGGTGTTTCCCACTCTCCTGCGCATTTTCATGCCCATGGTCATTTTATTCACGCTCATTCACCTCCCTGTTCACGGCGGAAACGGAACTGTATCAGCGTGAACACAAGAATCAAGGCAAAGAATATCCACGCAAGCGCAGAAGCATAGCCCATATTGTAGGACATGAAGCCTTGCTCGTAGATATAATACATGATGGTACTGGTAGAGCCCAGCGGGCCGCCTTCCGTCATGACGAAGATAGATTCAAACATGTTGAAGGATTCAATAACCAGCAAAATCACCACAACAAAGGTTGTGTTGGAAAGCATAGGCACAGTAATTCGCCTAAACTTTTGCCAAGAAGATGCGCCATCCACTTCCGCCGCTTCATACAGCGTCTCCGGAATTGTCTGCAGGCCAGCCAGGAAGAGTAGCATGTAATATCCGCTCATCTGCCACACGCGCATAATAATCAAAGCCGGCTTGCTCCACTCCGGGTCGCTTAACCACATAGGCGGATTGTGAAAGCCAATGGCCGTGAGGAAGTTGTTCATAATGCCCATATCCGGATTAAAAATCCACAGCCACACCATACTTACTGCAACAGTGGACGTGATACTGGGCAGAAAAAGCGCAACACGATATGCCTTTGCTATCTTTCCCACTTTTTTATTGATCAAAATAGCCAGGAACAATGAGATAACCAACACCACTGGCACCAGCACAAGGGCAAAATAAAAGGTGTTTCCAAAATACTGGTAAAAGTACTGGTCGTTTGTAAAGGCTCTGATATAGTTTTCTAAACCTAACCATTCAGGAGAGCCTAGCAAATTATAATCGGTAAAAGAGAGGTAGAGAGAATACAAAATTGCGCCGAACGTAAATATCCCAAAGCCGATTAGCGCTGGCGATACGAACAGCCAGCCCGTAAGCGCCTCTCTCTGCTTCAGGTTCAGCCTGCGTCCGCGCCGGCCCGCAATGTTCCCTTTTGTCATCGGGCTTCCTTCCTTTCTGTCGTAATTTCCCTATCCAAAGCGGATATGCCGGCTGTCTGTGCATGTTCAAGCCCTGTTTGTTTCGTCCATCGTCCGCGGAAATCTCCATTGGCATACTTTTTATCCAGCACCAAAGGAACACCTGCCTGCAGGGTTTGTACACTACCGGCAGCCAACAAACGCATCACAGAATCGCTCAACAGTTTCAAATCACGTATACAGTTTTTTTTCACCTGAGAAAAATCACACGCTTCCCCAATGGCACTGAAAATCGCGGTGACGCCTTTCTGAAAGACCTGCTCGGCGCCTTCACCGACGGAACCGCACAGCGCAATGCACGGCACGCCAGCGGCCTGTGCCCTTCGGGCTACCCCAACGGGTACTTTTCCCCGTATACTTTGCCAATCAATACGCCCTTCGCCGGTAAAAACAATGTCTGTTTCTTTGAGAAGGCTGTCGAACCCCACTGCATCTAAAAGCAATTCCACACCCGGTTTCAGCTTTGCATTCAGAAAAGCCAGCAAAGCTGCCCCCATCCCCCCGGCTGCCCCGGCGCCAAGCACGTCCAATACATTCACACCGGTCTGCTTTGCAATAATCCGGGCAAAACGCTTCATCTGTGCGTCCATTTGCGGCATCATTTCTTCGCTTATGCCCTTTTGTTTTCCAAATGTATAAATAGCACCTGTTTCCCCGCACAGGGGGTTATCCACATCACACGCTGCAATGATATCCAGCTTGGGCTTCCTGTCCGGGACAATGATAGAGGCAATATCTGCCATGTGACACGTAATGGCCTCCACCTGCGCCCCATTTTTATCCAGAAACCGGTAGCCCAGCGCCGCCGCCATGCCAAGCCCGCAATCCACCGTGGCGCTGCCGCCTATGCCAAGAAGCACACGGCGAATCCCGTTGCGCTCTGCATGCAGCAGCATCTCCCCCACGCCGTATGTAGTAGTATGCATAGGGTCCAGCGCACCATCTAAAAGCGGAAGGCCCGCGCAGGCAGCCATTTCCATCACGGCCGTCCCGTCCGGCAGGATTCCATAGTGGCAGGCAACCGGGCGCCCCTGTAGCCCCTGAACTGTCAGGAACACCTTGCGCCCTCCCAGCAGCTCCAAATATGCGTCCACCATGCCCTCGCCACCGTCTGCCATAGGAATGCACCGCACAGCGGCAGCGGGAAAATAATTCCGCACAGATGCCTGAATAATTCGGCATACCTGAGCGGCCTCCATGGTTCCTTTGAAGGAATCTGGCGCAATGATAACTTGTTTTATATCTTTCATTCACCACGCCGCCTTCGTCAAAATATATATATTGTTTTCTGTTCTGTGAATATAATTATATACAATGTCTTTTGACATTGAAATGTTTTTTATAATATAATTTTAGGGTAAAATACTGTTATAGAGAACATATTCAAGGGTGAGCACCATGCTGATCAACCATGAAAATTCACAGAAAATTGCCGAGCGCATCGGCGGCATCCTGCACCGCAATGTCAATATCATGGATGAAGAAGGGCGCATTGTTGCAAGCACCGATCCAACGCGCATCGGTGCGCTGCACGAGGCCGCCTGCAAGCTGATTGAGCAGAATATCCCTGAAATGGATGTGTATTCTATTGACCAGATGACTGGCAGCCGGGAAGGCATCAACCTTCCCCTTCAAATCGACGGGAAGACCATTGGTGTGATCGGGGTGACGGGAAACCCGGATGAACTGCGTGACATCGGCCTTGTGATTACCGAGATGGCAGAAATTCTGTTTTCTGAAACACTGCAGACACTTCGGCAGCAGAGCATCTCGCGCCAAAGGCGCCATTTTTTAGAGCAGCTTTTGTTCAGTACACCCAGCGCACCCAGCGAAACATTTGAAAGGCGCGGAAAAGCCCTTGGGGTATTTTTGCGACGCATTCATGCAGTTGGGGTTCTGTCCATGGCCGCCGAATTGCAGGATGCTAATACCGCCGCTTTTTACGACACCCTGCTTTCCATTCTTCGCACCCATCTGGGTGACACCATTCTGCTGAACCATTTATATCTCGGCCAGAAGCTTATCCTGTTTCTGGGGGCAGATATCCAGCCCTACCTGCTCACACAGGTGAATAAAGCTTTACATGCGGCACAGGCCGCAGGGCACATGCCCTGTTGCGGCCTTGCCGGCGGCTGTGAAAGCTACACCCAGCTGAACCGAATTTATGCACAGGCAGACAAGGCGCTAGAGGTAGCGCTTTCCACCAATACCGGGCAGGTGTGCGTGTATGATGACCTCGTGCTGGAGCTTCTGCTGGCTCCGCTTTCCCAGGAAAGCCGCAGTGCTTTTTTGGAACGCATCTGGGGCGGCACTAAAAGCAGCATGGATGAAATGCTGGATTTTCTTGAAATTTATTTTGCCTGCAACGGTTCTGTGCAGGCCATTTCTCAAAAGCTGTTTATCCATAAAAATACTGTGCAGTACAAAATTAAAAAAATTGCAGATGCCACAGGATATGACCCCCGCAGACTGACAGATGCCGTTCTGCTGTACCTTTGCGTCAAGCTGCGGAAGGCTTGAATTTACCGCAAATAAAAACAGGCACTTCTGTACGGGCTTTATGCTCGCACAGAAGTGCCTGTTTTATAAAATCGGCCTTCCATATCTTACAAGCTGATGCTGTGCGGAGGCATCCACACCCGCTACACCTCCAGCAGCGCATGAAGCTGCACAAGGCAGAACCATGCCAGAAGGCACCACAGCCAGACGCGCCGCTTCTGCGGCAGCCTGCGGTACAGCACCATGCACGCGGCTATCACAAAGAAATAGTACAGCGTGCCTGTGCGCAGGCCCGATACGCCCACGCTGGGCGTAAAGCCCATGGCGGCCCAGCTCATGCCGCCCAACGCCAGCAGCGCCCAGCACAGGCGCATTGTGCGGGACGCCCCCTCGGCTGCATAAATGCTCCACAATACGGCGGCATACAGCCCATAGCTGAGCAAGAGCGGCACATAGGCCGCCGGGGCGTTGCAGTTTGCCAGTGAAATATAGCCGGCCGCAGTGTAGGCCGCCGCTATCTGCTTCACCCACGGCACAACGGCGCCCAGCTCGTACTGATACAGGCTGAGGGGCACCATCAGCACGCACGGCATAAGGCTGACGGCGCGCAGCAGCCATTCCCGGCGCTTTGCCCACACCAGCGCAGCCGCAAGCACCGCCAGCACAAAAAACAGCAGCTCACGCCCTAGCACGCTTGCGTGCACCACGCCGGAAACGCCTATCTCCACCTTTTGCAGCACAGAGAGCATGGGGAAATTCATATAGAAGGAGGCCACATCGTTTTCCGTGCGCATGGCGTTGCCTGGGCAGGTGAAAATGAACACAAGAGACGCCGCGCACAGCGCAAGCTGCACCCACAGCTCTGCAGGCACCCGCATGCCGCGCGCGCGCAAAAAAAGCATGCCGCCGCCAAGCAGAAAGGGCAGCACCAGCGCGGGCTGCTCCATATTAGCCGCAAACAGCAGGGAGGCGCACGCCAGCGCCCAGCCCCAGGCCGGTGTGCCTTTGCCCCGGAAAAGCCGCCACAGCGGGCACAGTGCCGCAAGCCCGAAGCAGACGGGCCACAGGTAGGCAATGGTGGTCACCACCCAGCCGGCTGTCTTCAGGTTCACCCACTGGTACAAAAACACCAGCGCACAGATAAGCCAGCTCTCATCGCGCCTTTTCTCGCACCGCATGGCATAGGCCAGCAGCCAGGCGCACGCCGTAATTATAGCAGGGTTTATGATGCGCCACACAAGCACAGGCGCGGCGGAAAAGATGCAGAACAGGCATTCTGTCAGCATGCGGGCGCTCCACGTCCAGTAATGGCCGCCCACATAGGCGAACATGGAGGCAAAATTCCAGTTTCCGCCCAGCGCGGCCGCATAGCCCGCTTCATCGCCGGGAATATACAAAAACTGCAAATGGCAGGCCAGCATCACACAGAACAGGGCGGCATAGGCAGCCTGAGGGGCCTGCACAAATTTTTGAAGGCGCTTCATACGGCACCCCCTAGCTGCCGGCCGGTGGGCAGAAAGATATGATGGTTGTTGGCGCCGTAGGCAAAGCATATCTCATACTCCTGCGGCGGTGCGGGCAGAGCGTCCAGCGCCACAAAGGCATAAAAGCGCCCGTAGGCCATGTTCAGGCCGCCCACATAGGCGTCGCCCTCCGCTGCCGTCATCACAGTGGCAAGGCGGAGGGCCTGCCCCGTGGCCCTGTGGCGCAGCACGACGAAATTATTCATCATCTGAAAATGCTCGCCCTCTATATAGGCAAGGCCCGTGAACGTGGCGTAGCCATCGTGCAGCTCGCTCTCAATGGAAAGCGAGAGCGAGGGCGGAGCAGGCTCCGCCCATTCCGAGGCGTCAAAGGCGCGCGGGCGCCGGATGTCCCAGCGCAGCACAAGGGCAAACGCCGCCACAGCCGCGCCCATGGCGCACAGCACGCACAAAGCGCGCAACGTGCCGGGCCTTTTATTCTGCCTGTGCGGCAAACTGCCTGCCCCCTCTCCCGCAGATACGGCGCGGGGGCCCTGCGGCCCCCGTGCGCATGCCATGCCCGCCTTCACTCGTCCAGCTTCAGCACGGCGGTGAACGCCTCGCTGGGCACGCTGACGGTGCCAAGCTGGCGCATCTTCTTCTTGCCTTCCTTCTGCTTTTCCAGCAGCTTCTTTTTGCGGGTAATATCGCCGCCGTAGCACTTTGCCAGCACGTCCTTGCGCATGGCCTTCACCGTTTCGCGCGCGATAATCTTGCCGCCGATGGCCGCCTGGATGGGGATTTCGAACATCTGACGCGGGATATTCTCTTTCAGCTTTTCCGCCAGACGGCGGCCCTTTGCATAGGCTGTGTCTGCGTGCACAATCATGGACAGCGCGTCCACCATATCCCCATTCAGAAGGATATCCAGCTTCACAAGCTTCGATTCCACAAAGCCCTTCATCTCGTAGTCATAGCTGGCATAGCCGCGGCTGCGGCTTTTAATGGCGTCGAAAAAGTCATACACAATCTCGCCCAGCGGCAGCTCGTAGTGCAGGTCCACCCGGGCGGCATCCAGATACTTCATGTCGCGCATCACGCCCCGCCTGCCCTGGCACAGCTCCATCAGGCTGCCCACATACTCCGTGGGCGTGTAGATGTGCGCGTCCACAAACGGCTCTTCACATTTTGCTATTTTCGCCGGGTCCGGGTAATTGGTGGGGTTGTCGATGGTAAGCTGCGTGCCGTCCGTCAGGGTAATGCGGTATTCCACGCTGGGCGCGGTGGTGATGAGGTCCAAGTCAAACTCACGCTCAAGGCGCTCGATGATAATCTCCAGATGCAGAAGCCCCAAAAAGCCGCAGCGGAAGCCAAAACCCAGCGCCACGCTTGTCTCAGGGTCGAACGAAAGCGAGGCGTCGTTCAGCTGAAGCTTTTCCAGCGCCTCCTTCAAATCGGGATATTTTGCGCCGTCGGCCGGGTAAATGCCGCAGAACACCATAGGGACGGCCCTGCGGTAGCCCGGCAGGGCTTCGGGCGTGGGGTTTCCCTTCAGGGTGACGGTATCGCCCACGCGGGTGTCGGCCAGCGTCTTGATGCTGGCGGTGAAATAGCCCACTTCGCCCGCCTTTAATTCGCCGCAGGGGGCCAGAGCCGTGGCGCCCATGTGGCCCACCTCCACCAACTGAAACTCTGCGCCGGTGGCCATCAGCTTCACCGTGTCGCCCACCCGCATGGCGCCATCGAACACGCGCAGATATACCACCACGCCCTTGTACGAGTCGTACACGGCGTCGAAGATAAGCGCCTTCAGCGGCGCATTCTCCTCACCCTTCGGCGCCGGGATGTCGGAGACAACACGCTCCAGCACATCCTCGATGCCAATGCCCATTTTGGCAGATACGCGCGGCGCATCCATGCAGGGCAGGCCTATCACGTCCTCCACCTCTTTCGCCACACGCTCCGGCTCGGCAGAGGGAAGGTCTATCTTGTTCAGAATGGGCACCAGCTCCAAATCGTGCTCCAGCGCAAGGTAGGTGTTGGCCAGCGTCTGCGCCTCCACGCCCTGGCTGGCGTCCACCACCAGCACCGCGCCCTCGCATGCGGCCAGGCTGCGGCTCACCTCGTAGCCGAAATCCACGTGGCCGGGGGTGTCGATGAGGTTGAACTCGTATTCCTCGCCGTTTTGGGCCGTATAGTGCATCGTCACGGCGCGCGCCTTGATGGTGATGCCGCGCTCGCGCTCCAGCTCCATGTCGTCCAGAATCTGCGCTTCCATCGTGCGCTCGTCCACAGCCTTCGTCTTTTCCAGGATGCGGTCCGCCAGAGTGGATTTGCCGTGGTCAATATGGGCGATGATGCAGAAATTGCGGATATGTTTTGCGTCCAACAGGGGTTCTCCTTCCGAAAGCAGATACAGGGGAGGGCTGCGCGCCCCTGCGCGCTTTGGGCCCGGCCCTTTCGTACAGTTCATCATACCATAAACATGCCCTGCGCTTCAATGGGAAGGCGCAGAAAAACACACAGCCGCGCCGCGGGAAGCCATTCGCGGGAAAGCCTCTTCCGGTTTTGTTGTATTCCATTGAGCGGCGGCGCCGTTCCGTGCTATATATCCATAGACGACTTTTTTCAACAGAGGAGACAGAGGCATATGGCACAAGACGGCAAGCTGCTGTTCGCCAAGGCGGGCGCCGACCTTTCAAAAAAGTTTACCTTCATCCAAGGATGGCAAACCGCCACGGCTTTGTGTGCGGCGCCACCGGAACGGGCAAGACCGTGACGCTGAAGGTTTTGGCGGAATCGTTCTCTGCCCTGGGTGTGCCGGTGTTTCTGGTGGACGTGAAGGGCGACCTCTCCGGCATGATACGCCCCGGCGCAGACAAGGAAGCCGAACGCAACAAAAAGGCCATTGAGCGCAGCGTGAAAAACGTGGCCTCCGCTACTGCCGGAACACTGGGCAGTCAGGTGGGCAACCTGCTGGGCGGCAAATTCGGCAAAACGCTGGGCGGGAACCTGGGCGCAAGCCTTGGCCGCAATATTCTGGGCACGCTGTTCCGCAAATAGGCCTACGCCGGTATTGATAAAAAACAAAGGAAATACCGAAATGGATATCAAACAGGAGATTGAACACATTGCACAAAGGCTGAAAAAGAACGACGGCCTTCTGGAGAGCTTCAAAAAAGGCCCCGCAAAAGCGGTGCGTGAGCTTCTGGGGGAAATAGACCTGCCGGACGATATGCTTGAAAAAAATAGCCGCCGGGGTAAAAGGCAATCTTTCGCTGGACGGCATTTCTGGCTCTCTGGGAGCCAAGGGGCTGTTCAGCAAGGGCAGATAGAATATTCCCTGGAAGGGGCCTCCCACGAGGCCCCTTTTTGTTGGTCAAAAAGCCGCGGCCCTCTTGACATAACAACATTTGTTATGTTATACTCGCATCGTAACAAAAAATGTTATATTGTATCTGTGCATCAAAAGGAGGCCCATATGGAAGAAAAACAAACCATTCACATCACGACGGAAAAAGAGCTTCGCACCTATATGCATCCGCTGCGCCAGAATATATTGTTCGAGCTGAGCCTGCGGCCGCAGGGCATGACGGCAAAGCAGCTGGCCGACGCGCTGGGCATCGCCCCTTCTTCCGCCGGGCATCATTTGGGAAAGCTGGAGCAGATGGGCCTGGCGGAGCTGGCACGCACGGAAGTTATCCACGGGTTTCGCGCAAAGTTTTACAAAGCGGCCGATGTGACGGTAAACATCGACGTGCACCGCGCCGCGCCGCTTATGCATAAAGCTCTGCTGAACAACAATACAGCCCAGCAGCTTCAGCGCATGTTCGACGTGGCGCAGCACATGCAGCCGGGCGATGAAAAAGCCAATCCTCTGCTGGCAGGCGCACGCTATTCCACCGTACATCTGACACAGCGCGAGGCACAGGAATTTTCCAACATGATAGCCAATTTTTTTCATTCACACAGCACAGCCCGGCAGGCCGGGGAAGATACACACATTTATGAAATAAGCGTCCTTTCTACAGATTTGACCATCTGGCAGCAGCGAAAGGGAAAATAACGCCGTCGCCGCGGAAAAATTGCGGCGGCTGACAGGCTTATATACTGTTTTCGTTTCAAAAACAGGCTGTGCGCAAAAAAGCGCCGGGCGCACGGCCTTTCTTTTTTATACTTTTTTACGGCCCAGGCTGTATGCCCGGGCAGAAAGGAGACCCTTTATGAAAGACAGGGCCGTGGCATTTCATCCCTTTGCATACCTGGCCGCTTTCGGCCTCAGCGGCGCCATGAGCGGCATGCTCATGTGCGTAAATACGCTGCTGATGCTTGACCGCGGGCTGAGCCTGGCACAGGTGGCGCTGGGCCTTTCGCTTCTCTCCATTACACAGGTGCTGCTGGAGGTTCCCAGCGGCATGCTGGGCGACTTATATGGCCGCAAACGGATATGGATGGCCGCCATGCTGGTGCGCCTGTGCTACCTGCCGCTCTTTTTGTTTGCCAGCGGGCCCGTCCTGCTGGCAGGATATGTGTGCAACGGCGCAGGCAACGCGCTGAACAGCGGCGCACTGGACGCCATGTATCTGGAAAACTGGATGCATACGCGCGGCAAAGAAACGCTTGCACGCGGCACGGCCCTGCAACAGGCCGTGCAGTACGGCAGCCAGGCCGTGGGTGCGCTGCTGGGCGGCTGTCTCAGCACAATGAAGCTTTTCCGTCCCTACTCTGCCAATATCCTCGCATGCGCCGCGCTGTGCACCGCAGGGCTTCTGGTGGCCTTTTTTGCCATTCCGGCAGACGGTGCAGCCCACCGCGCACGCACCGGCACATTTTTCCTTGGCAGCATTGCCTCAGGTTTCTATGTGCAGGCCAGACAAACCGTGCGCCTGGCCAAAGCAAGCCCTCTTGTGCTGTTATGCCTGCTTGGCATACTGCCGTACGGCTTTGCAGGAATAGGCGTAGAGGGGTACTGGCAGCCCCGCCTGCTGGAATTGCTGAATGGCGCGCAGCCCGGCATCCTGCTTGGTATATTCTCATGCACGTCCATGGGCGGCGTAATTATCGGCGGCTTTCTGGCAGACAGGCTGGTAAGACGGGCAGGCACAGCGCGGGCGCGCATCGCATTATTCCTTTTCGTAAGGCTGGCCATGACCGCCCTGCTGGCCGCACTGGCTGCAGCCCTTCAGGTGCCGCTTATGCTGGCTTTCTATATCGCCTATTACCTGGCGCTGGGCATGTATGCCTGTGTGGACAGTGTTCTGGTGCAAAGCGAAACGCCGGATGAAGTGCGCGGTACTGTGATGAGCGCCGAAAGCCTAATGCAAATGATGGGCGCCTGGCTGGGCACAGGGGCCGCCAGCCTGTGGCTGGGCAACGGCAGCATCACGGGGCTTTGGCTGCTCTGCGCCGCTGTTCTTGCAGGCGGAACCGCCCTATGCCTTGTGCCCGTTTGGCTGCTGCATCGCGTAAAGCCGGCAGAAAAGCCTTTACAAAACGTATAAAATAGCCCAAAAATCACATTTCTTCTTGACGGCCCGCCCCAACTCTGCTAAAATGTCAAAGTTCACAAGGAAGTTTCTCCCTTCTCCATGTCCACGGGCACCGGCGGCAAAGCAGATGACTTTTGCCCCCCGTAGCGCGCGGGCCTTATAGGAAGTGTGGTATGCGTACGACAAAGCGAAAAGAACATATGCGCCGGGCGCTGGCGCGCAGCGGGCCGCGCGCCCTGGCGCTGGCGGGCGCCCTGTGCTGCCTTGGCGGCGCCATGGCTTTTTTATGGGCGCGGCTGAATGTGGTGCATGTGACGGACAGCGCAGGAGGCGAGGCCCGCGTGGTGATGGCCAGCACAACAGACCCCCGGCGTCTGGCCCAGGCAGCCGGCATCGAACTTGCACAGCATGACGACACGCTGTTTGCCGCCAGCGGCGGCAGCCTTGCCCTGTTAAAAGTGGTGCGCGCCTACCCCGTGGCACTGTATGCCGACGGACAGGAGTATGTAGCCGAGGTGAGCGTGGGCACTGTGGAGGACGCCGTGCGGCGCGCCGGCATTCCACTTTCCGGGAATGACTTCACCGAACCCGCGCTGGACTCGCGCCTTTATGAGGGCATGCCGGACATCACCGTCCACCGTGTAACGTATGAGGATACCGTCACCACCGAGCCCATCCCCCACGGGGAAGAATTTGTGGAGGAGGTGCAGGACCCGGAGGGCCAGTATATCCACGATATCCTGGCACAGGAGGGGGCGGACGGCACCAAAGAGGTGACGACACGCGCCAAGTACATCGACGGCACCTACGTTTCTAGTGAAGTGGTGGCTGAAACAGTGCTTGTGCCCGCACAGAATGCAGTATATAAACGCGTACAGAACAATGTGGTGAGCCCTCTGCCCGCGCCGGATGGTGTGACAGTGGAAAACAATGTGCCGTCCAGCTATTCACAGGTATACACCATGAAGGCCACCGGCTATTATTCACCGCGCGGCAAGGGCGCCAGCGGCCTTGGGCTGTATTACGGCACCTTCGCAGTAGACCCCACCCTCATCCCTTACGGCACAAAGGTGTATATCGTCTCTACTGACGGAGAGTTCGTGTACGGCTGGGCCATTGCCACAGATACGGGCGCCTTTATCCATCAGAACCGCATGCAGGTAGATTTGTTCTATGAAACCTATGAGGAAAGCGCCGCCAACGGCGTAAAAGAAGTATACGTTTATGTGCCGTAGGCCAGCGTCTGCCGCACAAAGCCGCGCGTGAAACGCATGGCGTTCACAGGAGCCGAAAGGTCGTACCGCCGGCAGGCCTCTTGAAAGAGGCCTGCGAAATAGATTTCTCCTGCATCGCGGCCCGGAAAGGGGCGGTTTGCCGCCCGGGCGAAAGCCTTCCTGTTTGCAAGCGGCTGGGCGGCCTGCAGCCCGCTTTGCCCTGCGCCTAAAGCGAAAGCCTTTTACGGTGCGCCCCACCGGCTCCGCCATGATTGGTCCACAAGCAAAAACCGCCGCCTCAGGCACATGCCTGAGGCGGCGGTTTCATATATTTCTCATTCATGCCGCCGGGGCGGAAGAGCTTGCCGGGCCGCTGCCGCCCTCCGGGGCGGAAGAGGCCGGCTGTTCGGCCTGCGCCAGGTTCAGCGTGCCCAGCTGCGCCGCCGGCACAAATGCAAGATACGTCTTGCCCGTGTTCACGCGCAGCGCGGCGCCGCTTTCGTCAAACAGCTCCAGCGGGGCCTGCTCGCTTTCTTTCGACCATGTGACAGGCACATACTTGCCGCCACAGCAATACCAGCCCTGCCCTGTGCCGAACAGGTAGTCCACCGCGCCGGTGTCGTCCGGCTTTTCGCCCGTCTCACTGAACAGCACCAGCACGTTCTGGAAGGCAAGCTGCGTCTCGCCGTCCTTATGTGCCTCGCCGTATGCCTCTTTCAGATAAGCGCCGCCCGCCTCGTCATATACAAGGCGCACGGGGCACTGCTCGGAAAACTGGAACGCCACCTCCGGCGCGTCGCCGCCCGCCGGGGTGAAGGGGGCCTTCGCAAAGCGCAGAAAGGGCACATTGCTGCCCTTGGACGCATCCAGCCCCACCGTGCCCATGCCGGCGGCAAGGCCCTCTGCGTTCACATACCAGGAAAATTCATTGCCGTACGCCTTGCGCTCTGTCATAAACACAAAACTCTGCGTGCCCACATATTTTCCATCCACGTCCTGATAGCTCTTCGCGTTCAGCAGATTTTCCGCATACACGCTTCCGCCAATATGCACGCACACGGCGTCCATCGCCATGGCAAGCTGCAGGTGCTGGTCCCACAGAGGGCCAACGGGGCCCACCTGCGGCAGGGCGGCGGCATTGGCATACAGCGCCATCAAGGCTGTGTGGCCGCCCTGTGTGGCCATCTCCACAAGCGCATCGGCGCCCGCCAGGCCGCTTTGGGGCCAGCCAGCGCGCTCGGCCCGCACCATCACCGCCACGGGGCGCTGGCCCACCGCCATGCCCTCGGCCAGCGGCTGGCCGGTAATCAGGTTATAATCCGGCGCCTCTTCGTCCTCAAAGCCCAGGGCGCTGCCGCCGGAGGCCGAAGACGGCGGCGGGTTTTCCCCGCATGCCGCCAGCCCAAGGCACAGCGCCGCACAAAGCGCCAGCGCCGCGCATTTCTTCATCCATGCTCTCATGCTGTTTCCTCGCTGTGTGCGCACGCACACACCATGTTATTGCGCAGCCGTACTCTCTGCGGCGGCACTACCCGCATCCGCCACGCTGGCAGAGCTGGCAACTTCGCTCTCATCCGGCTCGAAGGTGAAGCCCTCTGCCTCTTCCAGGTCCACCACGGCAAGATATGTCTTGCCGGTGTTGAACTGCACCTGCTCTTCTTCGCCAAAGGCATACAAGATGCGCAGGGCGGAATCCGGCGTGGGCTTCTCCCAGCACACCTTCTCGGCGCGGCCGCCGCTGAAATAATAGCCGTAGCCGGAGCCGTATGTCACCTTCTGCAAGTCATAGCCGGAATCGCCCGGGTCGGGCCACACATCAAACTCTGTCATAATAACCAGCACGTTGTCGAAGGCAAGCTGCTGGTTGTTGTTGCGGTCTACACTGGGCGCAATAGAACCGGTGGCATGCGAATACTGGCTCATCATGTACTTGCCGGCGGCCTCGTCCCAGTCAAAGTAGGTTTTATACCGGTCTGAATGTGTCACCTGAATATGGGCGGCGCTGGGGCCCGCCAGCACGCGGGCAGGCTCGTCATAGGGCACAAAGTTGAAAAATGTGCTGTTGTAGGTTATCTCTGTGTCTGTACCAAGCTGCTCAATGGCATCGGCCAAATGCTCTGCATTCGTGTACGCCTTGTGCTCCGACGCCACATTGCCGCGGCTCTGGTCGCGGTCAAAGCCCGTGTGGTCGAAGTTGATGTCAAAGTCCTCGTAATCGTAATTGTTTTTATACTGCGTCTGAATAACGCTTTCACCGATGTGGATATACAGCGGGTGGAAGGGGATAATCAGCTGGAAAAACTGGTCGCGGCCGGAGCGCACCGGCGCAATTTGCGGAATCTTCGTATAATCCTGATACATCGCCATGAAGCGTGTGATATTGCCCTCCACCTTTATCTCCACCAGGATATCCGCGTCAGAAAGGCCGTCCTGCGGGCGGGCGTTCTGGTAGGCGCTGTCTGAGATATTGTTCACCATCACACAGGCAAAGCGCTGGTTTTTGGGGTAATCTTCACCCTGTTTCAGGCCGGTAAGCACCTCCGGCGTATAGGGCTCGGGCGTGGGGGTGGGCGCGGGCGTGGCCGCAGGCTGTGCGCCGGAGGCGGGCTCGTCTGCGCTGCAGCCCGCCAGCAGCGTCAGCGCCAGCGCCATTGCCAGAAGGCAGGAAAGAAGCTTCTTCATGGTTTCGTCTCCTCGGTTTTACGTCGCTTGCCGCCCTGCGGAACCCGCGCTGCACCGCGCGGCCACAGGGCGGCAAGCCAACTTTATTCTTTTTATCACTATACCGAAAATTTGCCTGTTTGTAAAGTGCACCCGGCCAATTTCACTATTGTTTCCACCTGAAAGGCAGCCTTCTGTCAAAATGTTCTGAAAAAGCCTGTGCAAACAGATGCGGGCGGTATCAAAGCGCCCGCCCGGTCTCCCGGGCGGGCGCGCAGCTTTTTCCATTCACTTTTTGAACATGCGGTTCAGCAGGGCGATTGCAAGGCTGAGCACGCTCATTACAATGAAGATGCCGCACATGCCAAGCAGCATCACATTCAGCGACTGAAGCAGTTGTTCCATACAGCGTCTCCTTTCTGTCAGCGCGCAATCAGGTTCAAAATGAGGCCGCCTGCAATGACGCTGGCGATCTGGCCGCCCACATTTACGCCCGCAGCGTGCATCAGAAGAAAATTCTGCGGGTCTTCCTTCAGGCCCATTTTATGAATAACACGGCTGGACATGGGGAAAGCCGAAATGCCGCACGCGCCTATCATGGGGTTTATTTTCTTTTTGGCAAACAGGTTGATAAACTTGGCAAACAGCACGCCGCCCACGGTGTCAAACACAAAGGCGAACAGGCCCAAGGCAATGATAAGAAGCGTGCCGCCCGTCAGGAACTGGTCCGCCTGCATTTTGGTGGCGATGGTGATGCCCAGAAAGATGGTGATGAGGTTTGCCAGCACATTCTGCGCCGTCTCGGACAGGCTGTTCAGCACACCGCATTCGCGCAAAAGGTTGCCGAACATCAAAAAGCCCACCAGCGCCACGCTGCGCGGCGCCACAAGGCCCGCAATCACCGTCACCACAACGGGAAACAGGATGCGCACCGTACGGCTGATTTCTTTTGCCTCATACGGCATGCGGATCATGCGCTCTTTCTTGGTTGTGATGGCGCGGATGACCGGCGGCTGGATGATGGGCACCAGCGCCATATAACTGTAGGCCGCCACCACAATGGCACCCAGATATTTTGTGCCGAAATAGTTCGACAGGAAAATGGCCGTAGGCCCGTCCGCGGCACCGATAATGCCCACACAGGCGGCATCCTGCAGGCTGAACATTCCCGGGAATATCATATTTACCCCGCAGGCCAGCGTCAGCGTCACAAAAATGCCGAACTGCGCCGCAGCGCCGAACAAAAGCAGCTTCGGGTTCGACAGCAGAGGCCCGAAGTCTATCATGGCGCCGATGCCGATGAACAAAAGCAGCGGGAACAGCTCGTTGGCGATGCCCGCGCGGAACAGCACGTCAATGGCGCCCTCCTCCAGGCCGGTGTCATACAGCTGGTCTACTGCGCCGGAAAGCGGCAGGTTCACCAGAATGGCGCCAAAGCCCATGGGCAGAAGCAGGCTTGGCTCCATATCTTTTTTCACCGCCAGATAAATCAGCACGCCGCCAATGGCCCACATCACCATCATTTTGACAATGTCCAGCCCGCTCATGGAGAGCACAGCGCCGAGCAATGCGTCAATAAAATCCGCAAACATGCGTTTTCCTCCCTGTCAGCCGCAGCCGGGCGCCGCAGCCTGATTGATAAGCTTCATTTAGTTTCGCACAGCGCACACGGTTGTGCAAGCCCTATTTATGAATTTGCATGTAAATTTCACGTAAAATGCCAAACAGCGCACATTTTTTGCGCAGTTTCAGGGCCGCTTTGGCTCAGGCCCCGCAGCTGCCGTGCCGGCAGCCGTCCTCCCCGCCATGCGCACAGGAATGGCCGGCCTCATGGCCCTCGCCATGGTGGTGCGTGCAAACTGTGTCCGGGTCATAAGCCAGCGTGCCGGCAAGCAGGGACTTCACCGCCTCGTCCGCCGGGCCCTGTACGCCTGGGAACAGCCGGATGCCCGCCTGTGCCAGCGCCTGCCGTGCCCCGGCCCCGATGCCCCCGCAGATGAGCGTATCTACGCCTTGTGCAGCCAAAAAGCCCGCCAGCGCCCCATGACCGCTGCCCTGTGTAGGCACGGTTTCGGCCGTTATGATTTTGCCATCCTGCACATCATATACCCTGAAGGCCTGCGAATGGCCAAAATGCTGAAATACCATTCCGTTTTCATAAGTAACGGCAATTTTCATTTTCCTCTTCCTTTCCTGTTTTGCCCTGCACCGGGGCGCAGAAGTTTTATTTATCATACCTCTATTTTCTGTTTCTGGCAATGCCCGGGCACCCGCCTTGTGTGCAGATCAGTCAGATACGTGCATAAGATAAGGCAATCCAGGGGGCGCGCCTTGAGCGGGGCGCAAGCTCTACACAGCTTCAAAAAGTGAGGTGTTTCACATGAAAATGCAGCATTATGAAACCGATGCAGGCATCGCCCTCTGCCGGAAAACACCCGGCGCGTTTCTGGTAGACGTGCGCACGCCGGGTGAATTTCAAAGCGGGCATATCCCGGGCAGCATCAATCTTCCGCTGGAAATACTTGCCGCCGCTCCTCTTCCCCAGGGGCCTCTATTTGTATACTGCCGCAGCGGCCAGCGAAGCCGTGCAGCATGCCGTATTCTAGCACGGCGCGGTGCCAACGCCACAAACATCGGCGGCATCCTCTTTTATCACGGCGCTCTGGCCCGCACCTGAGTTGCCCTTCGTACAGGCACATTTTTTTCTGACATTATTTTTTCTGGCCGTTCGCCTCACCATTTTGTCTTCCTGACGAAAACAGCTTTGGAATATTTTCCCTGCCGGAATGGTGATTTTCCCCGTTTCGGCAGGGATTTTTCGCATGTTTCCACACAATTTGCTGAAAACAGAGTGAACGGCTTGCCTTTTGGGGCACGTCTGTGCTAGGATTGCTTTCATACACTACTATCTTGAAGGAGGTCTGTGCCATGAAACAACAACTGCGCGGAAAGGAATTGTTTTTGGTAGGCGTAACGCTGTTTTCCATGTTTTTTGGCGCAGGCAACCTGATTTTTCCGCCCTTTGTGGGCTATCAGGCCGGCTCTGTCTCCCTGCCCGCCTTTCTGGGTATGGCCCTGACGGCAGTCTGCTTCCCCGTGCTGGGTGTGGTGGCCGTGGCCAAGGTGGGCGGCACCGACAGGCTGTGCAGTAAAATACACCCCTCTTTCGCCATTGTTTTCACCATTTTGGTATATTTGTGCATCGGCCCCATGCTGGCTATTCCCCGCACTGCCAGCACATCATATTCTATGTTTGCCTTTCTCACCGCCCGCTTTGACGGCATGACGCTGGTGGGAATCCCCATGGACTGGGTGCTGCGCGCGGCGTTTTCTCTTGTCTTTTTTATCGGGGCTTATCATCTTGCCAAGCGCCCTGCCCGCTTCAAGGACATCTTAGGCAAATGGATGACACCGGTTCTGCTGCTGATGATTGTCGTGATGTTTGTTGCCGGCCTGTTCTGCCTGAAGGACGTGCCTGCAGCCCCGCAGGAGGCATATGCAAGCGGCGCCTTTATGAAGGGGTTTGTAGAAGGCTATAACACCATGGATACGCTGGCGGCCATCGTGTTCGGCATTGTCATCGCACTGAACGTGCAGGCCTGCGGCGTGACAGAGAGAAAGGCCGTTGCCCGCTCTATCATGAAAGCGGGTGTGATAGCCGGTGTGTTTCTGTTTACCGTGTACGGTCTGCTGGCCTGGCTGGGCGCGCGTGGCAGCGCGGTGCTGGCACAGGCGGCAGATGGAACGGCTGTGCTGTCGGGCCTGTGCCTGCAGTTCTTTGGCCCGGTGGGCGCCTTGCTTCTGGCGGCTATCTTTTTCGTGGCCTGCTTTAATGTGTGCACGGGCCTTTTGTCCAGCTGCGCAGCCTTTTTTCACGAAAAATTTCCGCGTTTTTCTTTTATTCGCTGGCTTCAGGCATTCGCAGTGGCAAGCTTCCTTGTCTCTATTTTAGGTCTTGAGTTGATTTTGAAAATCTCTGTGCCTGTCCTCACCCTGTTATACCCAGTGGCAATTGCCATCATTGTCATAAACCTGCTGCCCTTTGCCTGGGCCCAGAAGCCCGTTGTGCACCGGGCTGTGACGGTGCTGGCTTTTGCCGTCAGCATTTGGTCTATGTTTTAAGAGGTGAAGCCATGACGACGCAGGTGGTTGCCGCTCTGATTTGGCGCGGCGGTAAATTTCTGATATGCCAGCGCCCGGCACACAAGGCACGGGGCCTTTTGTGGGAATTTGTAGGCGGCAAGATAGAGCCCGGCGAGACAAAACAGCAGGCGCTTGTGCGCGAATGCCGGGAAGAGCTGGGCATAGAGACGGCCGTAGGTGATGTATTCATGGAGGTGACACACACCTACCCGGACATCACGGTGCATTTGACGCTGTTCCATGTGTCCATCATCCAGGGAGAGCCGCAGAAGCTGGAACACGAAGATATGCGCTGGATTTTCCCGGCAGATATCCCGCAGTATGTGTTCTGCCCTGCGGATGAGGCTATTTTACAGAAACTGCGCGGGTATACCGTGAGCAGTACGCAGTAGGGCAGGCCCGCATGCCGGCATGGGGGCACTTGGCCTGTTGCTTTACAAAAATAGAAATGCTCCAGAGGCTCTCGCCAGGGCAGGGGGCAAGAGAGCAGGCTTCCGCCCTGCTGTTCCACCGCAGCATACAGCAAAGCCTTCGTCAGCCCTCTGTCTTAGCCGGTGCCGCACAGGGAAGCAGCCCTGCTGAATGGGTGATTTGCATGTACGGCAGCATCCAGTTTTTTGACAGCAAAGAGCTCTGCGGCTTTGCGAAGCGAAATGCCGCAGGCAGATTTCTGCCGAAGGCGGGCGCGGCTCGGTGAAGTAAAATACCCGCCTGCGGCGGGCAGGCGGGAGAAAAAGTCTGTGCTGCAGCACGCGCCCCCAGCGATGCAATGCGGTTTTGCGCTGCAATTCAGATGCAGAAAATAGAAACGCCCCCGTGGCAAGCCTGATGGCTGCCATGGGGGCGTTCTTTTCGTCTGCGCCTAAAATTCATAAGCAAGGCTGTGCTGCACCGCTTCTTTTGGCATTTATGCACCGCGGCGAGGGGGCTTTTATCAGGCCGCGAGGCCGCCGCGCACGCCCCTCTCCCTTTCCTAGGGGGCCTTCCCTGTACAGCCCCTGCCCCGCGGACCGGGGCGTTTCCCCTCTGCTTTGCTTCGGGGCCGCCTGCGTCAGGCCCCCAAGAATTCCAACAGCTGGTGTACGTTCTTTTTGCCAAAGGACACCTTTTCATCGTCCACCACAAGGCACGGCACGCTCATCACCTGATATTTCTCACGCAGAGCCGGAAAATGGTTTAAATCATACACATCCGCCGTCACCTGCGGGTTCGCCGCCGCAATGCGCTGGGCGGCCGTGACAAGCTCCGGGCACATAGTGCAGGAAAGCGAAACCAGCACCTTCATGTGCACATTCCCCAGGCGCTGAATGGCTGCAGCCGAGCCTGCATCCAGCGCCTGCCCCGGCCCTGCGGCGTTGTAAAGCCCCAGCACGAAAGAGGTGAACTCGTGCCCACCGGGCACACCGTGAAAGGCAAGGCCGGTGTCTGTGCCGTCCGCCCTGCACACGCGCACACAGGGAAGGGCCTGCTCCTGCTGCGGGGCCTCGTCTATCTGCACAGAGAGCTTATCCGTTAGCTCTGCAAGCTGCTGCATATACTGGCGCAGCTCTGCTGAGAGCGCGTCATCCCTCAAGAACAACCGCAGCACAAGCGGCTGATGCATTTTGGAAAAAACAGCTTCCAGCTGGGCCAGCATCTCTGCGTCGAACAGGCCGCCTGCGGGCCGACCGCCGGGCTTGTGCTGTGCCGTGTTTTCGCCCGGCAGCATTTTTGGCGCCTGCGGCCGAAGGCCCGTTTTCTGCTGCATCTGCGCCGCATATTTCTCCAGCTCTGTGGCGGCCAGGGCGCCCTCGCCCACCGCCGTCACCACTTGGCGCAGCGGCTTTGCGCACACATCGCCCGCCGCATAAAGCCCCGGCATACCGGCGCACTGGTCCCGCCCGGTGTGCACATAGCCGTGCATGTCCAGCTCTGCCAGGCCGCGCACAAGGTCTGTGGCGGGCTCGTAACCCGCGAACACAAACACGCCGAACGTCTCGCCCTGGGGCGGGCGATATTCCGTCACTTCACCTGTGGCCGTGTTGCGCCAACGCAGGCAGCGCAGGGCCGTATCGCCCGTCACCTGTTCCACCTGCGTGTTGGGCAGGACTGTTATTTTCGGGTGGCTGCGCGCCGGTTCTGCGGCAGCCGCGGCGCAGGTGAAATCGCTTTCTCTCAAAAGGATGGTGACATGGCGGGCATATTTCGCCAGAAAAACGCTTTCCTCCGCTGCTGCAAAACCTCCGCCCACCACGAACACATCCTTGCCGGTAAAGAATTCGCCGTCGCATGTGGCACAATAGGCCACGCCGCGCCCGCGAAACTCCTCCTCCCCGGCAAAGCCCACCGTACGCGGATGCGCCCCAGTAGCCAACAGCACGCCGAAGCATTTCAGCACGCCCCGGCTGGTGTGCACAGTTTTTATATCGCCGTCCATCCGCAGGCTCTGTACCTCGGCCAGAAGAAATTCCGCGCCAAAGCTCTGCGCCTGCTGCCGCATGGCTTCTGTCAGGGCCGTCCCGCTGGTACGCGCCACACCGGGGTAATTCACCACTTCGGCCGTAATGGTAATCTGCCCGCCGAAGTGCTCTTTTTCCACCACAACAACGCGATAGCGGGCGCGGGCGAGATACAGCGCCGCCGTCAGCCCCGCAGGGCCGCCGCCCACGATGACGGCGTCATACAATTCCTGCCGTTCCATAACGCTTAAAGCCGCCCTACAAGGTCCAGGCTGGGCTTCAGCGTTTCGGCGCCGGACTGCCATTTTGCCGGGCACACCTCGTCCCCATGCTGCGCCACAAACTGGCTGGCCTGCACACGGCGCAGCAATTCGTCCGCGTTGCGGCCCACATTGCCGGCTGTCACCTCATAGGCCACTATTTTTCCCTCCGGGTTTACAATAAAGCTGCCGCGCTCGGCCACGCCGTCCGCCTCGATATACACTTCAAAATCTTTGGCCAGGGCATGGGTTGGGTCTGCCAGCATGGGGTACTGCAGCTTGCGGATGCGCTCTGAGGCATCATGCCAGGCCTTGTGCACATAGTGGGTATCGCAGGAAACGGCGTACACCTCACAGCCCGCGGCCTTGAATTCCCCGTATTTATTGGCAAGGTCCTCCAGCTCAGTGGGGCACACAAAGGTAAAGTCGGCAGGGTAGAAAAAAAATACGCTCCATTTGCCCAGAATATCGGCCTTTGTCACGGTTTTGAAGCTGCTGCCGTGAAATGCCTGCACGGAAAAATCGCTCACTTCTTTGTTTATCATGGACATAGGGTATAACCTCCGTTCAATAAAACATCTTTAGTTAGTTATAACTAACTTTCATGCCTGCAATTATAGCAGAAAGGGCCGCCATTTGTCAACATAAAATATCAATAAGGTTTTTATATCGTTTTTGTGTGCTCATCGCTCAGAAGCTGCGCCGCAAGCGTGTCTTTCAGCGCCATAAGCTGGCCCATAGAGGCTTCGTCCAGTGCGGAGCGCAGGGTGACTACCGGCTGCAGCATGCGCATATCCTTCATTTCGTCCAAAAGCGCCTGCATCTGCCTGCCGCTTGCAGGCGCCCAGGAGCCATTCTGCACAAGCCCCACGGTGCGGTTTTGCAGGTTCAGCGCCTTCATGTCATGCAGAAGGCCCAGCATGGCGGGGTAAACACCGTTGTTATAGGTGGGCGCCGCCAGCACCAGATGGCTGCACCGGAATATCTCACCAATCAGCACAGAGACATGCGTGCTGGAAACGTCATAGACGGCAATATTTTTCACGCCCGCCTGCGCAAGCCCATTTGCCAGAATATCTGCCGCATTTTCCGTGTTGCCGTACATCGAGCCGTAGAAAACAGCCACGGCGCGCTCGTCCGGCTCGTAACGGCACCAGCGGCTGTAATAGCCAAGCAGGCGCTGCAGGCTGCGGCGCCACACCGGGCCGTGCAGCGGGCACAGCAGGCGGATATCCAGCGGCGCAAGCCTGTTGAGCGCCGCAGCTACCTGCGGCCCATACTTGCCCACGATGTTGCCGTAATAGCGCCGTGCATCGGCCAGCCAGTCGCGCTCAAAATCCAGCTCATCCTCAAACAGGTTCCCGTTCAGCGCCCCAAAGCTGCCGAAGGCATCCGCCGAAAACAAAATTTTTTCGCTTTCCTCATATGCCATCATCACTTCCGGCCAATGCACCATAGGGGTGAAGAAAAAGCGCAGAGTGTGACGGCCCAGCGCCAGAGTATCGCCGTCCTTCACCACAATGCCCCTTCCCTCCAGCGGCAGGCCGTAGAACTGGCGAATCAGGGCAAATGTCTTTTCATTTCCCACCAGCTTCATATTTGGAAAATGCAGCATCAGTGCCTCGATATTGGCACAGTGGTCCGGCTCCATATGGTCTACCACAAGGTAATCCAGCCCGCGGCCCCCCAGCTCGTGCGTGACGTTTTCCAGAAACTGGCGGGAGATAGAGCGATCTACTGTGTCCATCAGGGCCGTTTTTTCATCCATAATAAGGTAAGAGTTATACGCTACGCCGCGCGGAATGGGAAACAGGTTTTCAAAAAGTACCAGGCGGCGGTCACTGCCGCCCACCCAAGTGACGGCGTCTGTCAATTTCCGGGTGCAATGCATGGTTTTCCTCCTTTTTGCACGGCTGCCTCAGCCCTGCTTTGTGCCCTGGTTTTTTACGGCCTGCATTTTAGCCTGTATGGCCGCTGCATCGCCCAGATAGCGGTGCCTCACTGCACGCAGGCCCTCGTCCAGGTCGTATACCAGCGGGGTGCCGGTGGGGATATTCAGCTCTGTTATCTCGTTTTCCGGGATATGGTCCAGATACATCACCAGCGCGCGCAGGGAGTTGCCGTGCGCCGCAATCAGCACGCGCCTGCCCGCCTCAATATCCCGGCGGATGTGTGTTTCATAATAGGGGATGACGCGGGCAATGGTGTCCTTCAGGCTTTCTGCCAGCGGAAGCTCACTTACGGCAATGCCCTTGTACATGGGCTGCAGGGCAGGGTTTCTTTCGTCCGATGCCTCCAGTGCGGGTGGGCGCACATCGAACGAGCGGCGCCATATTTTCACCTGCGCCTCGCCATACCTTTCCGCCGTCTCTGCCTTGTTCAGCCCCTGCAGGGCGCCGTAATGGCGTTCGTTCAGCTTCCATGTCTTCACCACAGGTATCCATTCCTCGTCCATCTGCTCCAGCACACAGTTTGCCGTGTGGATGGCGCGCCTGAGGTAGGATGTGTAGCACACGTCAAAATGGAACCCCGCCTCCTTCAAAAGCGTGCCGCCCTGACGCGCTTCTTCCCTTCCCGTTTCGGAAAGGTCTACGTCCGTCCAGCCCGTGAACAGGTTTTCTCTGTTCCACACGCTCTCTCCGTGGCGAATCATAACCAGTTGCCTGTACATATCAATGCCTCCTTCTGCGTTTTCCTTCAGTTTCGCCGGATATGCAGCCGGCAGACACCGGTCTTCAGGAAAAACGCGGTGGTTAGTTATAACTAACTCATAGACAGCATACCACTTTTCCCTTTGAATAGCAAGCCCCTGCGCATAAAAAGCACATGACACAGGCGTCCCGGCTATGCCCTCCGCCCGGCCGGAGCCTCATGCGGGAAGGCCTTTCACAGGGCAGTGAAGCATCTGCCTTCCGCACCGCCTGCACGGCAGCCCGCAGGCGGGCGGCACCTGTTTCACCGGCACCTTTTTACCGCCGCAAGGCCGCCGCCTATTTCCCGCTTTGCGCGGCGCTTGAAGCAAAAGCCCTTTTGTCCATTTCCGGCAGAGCCGGGGGCACTTACGCCATTCAAGTGTATAAGCAAAAAGGCAGGGGCCCTGTGCCCCTGCCCTGGCTCTGTCACTGCGGGGCCTGAGGGCTCTGCTGCTCCGGCTCCGCCTTATGTGCCGTCACCGTCAGGCCCCTCCACCGGCGAAAAAGGGCAAGCTCCAGCACCATGCACAGCACATACCCGCCCATGGCCGCCAGCTCCAGCGGCACAAAGGCTTTCAGCACCAGAAGCTGATAGCCGATGTCAAGCACCAGGGCCACCGCCAAAAGGCCTGCGGCGATAACTGTGCCTCCTGTGAGGGCATGGTTTACGGTGTTATACTCCCACGCAGGGGCGTCCTGCCTGGTGGTAAACAGGTTCAGCACGCCGTATACCGTATATGCCGCCGCAAACAGTCCGAACAAGGCCGGCAGCGTCACAAGATTGGTGGCATTGCTGGGCACCGGCAGGCACAGCGTGCCCACCAGCAGCGCCGCCCCTGCGAAGGCCAGAAGGCCAAT
>PPYE01584893.1_pt1 | contig 45904 bp, 46 predicted proteins | sample 1559881 | NCBI WGS metagenome assembly PPYE01 (sample SAMN08240022, study PRJNA423297) | Human gut metagenome, whole genome shotgun sequencing project.
AACTTAATTTTAGCATAGATGATGTTCATATGTCCTTTAGTATTTCAAATTTTGTCAACTAAATATGAAACACGCCATATTTTCATTAATATAATCAACGATATCGTAATATATTTGTTTTTTAGAATATTCACCTTTGATATGTTCAAGCTTTTCCTTGAATGTCTGCTCATATAATTCGCACAACACTGTAGTTGCCATATAGTTGCTGGACAACGCGCCACATCCGGAACGAATGGAATCCTGTAACTGTTTCATTAATACAATAATCTTATCCAGGTATGGCAACTTTGCCCTTGCCGGTAATATGACCGCATTTTCATTTTTTATCAATTCCAAATCCGGATTAGACAAATCCATGGTCGTTACTCCGCTGTCAACAGTGAAATGTAACCAATAAAAACTACAATAGGAGGACTTAAATCCCTGTCTGCAATTGTCCGGGGAGCTGGGAGAAAGCAATAAATATTCCCCTGCCTCTACAACATAGTTTTTGTTCGCATAGGATAAATATAAATATCCCTCAGTCATAACAATAAGTTCATAATTCATCAATGGCATCTTCTCATGCTTCCAGTCCTCTGAAGGCGCTTGAAATTTCCCTGTATATTCATATATAATTGGACTCAACAAAGATATATGGTATCCTAACATAAACTGCTCCCTTTATTCCGCTAATACTCCAGCTTCTGGAATTTTGTCGAACCAGTTGTAATCTCATCAAAAAAACGTATATGTGCTGCCACCGCAACCAGTGAATTTTCTATTTCCTCCATACGGACACATACGTTTCGAATGTTCTTAAAAAATAATGCCAGATGGCCCTGGATAGTTGTTATCCGTTCTACTTCCAATAATCCAAAAAGGCCAAATCCATACTGCAGCAATTTACTTATAGCTTCTTTTGCACACCAGACTACGGTAAATAGATAATCTTCATCATAATCAGCATGCCACTCAGAAAGTAAATTTTTTTCACTGTCATTTATATAGTAATCAATCAATTGCGCTTTAATGCTGCCACGGCTTTGGATATCAATACCAATCCTCAGCATATTGATATCCGATACCGCTCCAACAGCAAATTCCCTGTTATGGGATATACTGCAAGAATATCGGGCATTCATAAAATAAGGGGCACCTAAATAATCATTTGCTATATATATATCTGTCAATTCCTTCTTTTTTCCTGTCAGAATAAGGTATGCATGTTTTGCGGAAAGACGGCCTGCTATATACTCTCTCTTCCGTCTGCCTCTATATACACATACCTGCTCTAATTCTTCTTTATGCAAAATCTTTTCCATGCCATGTGCGATTCTGTCCTCAATCCTCGTATAGCAAATACAATAGCCTGCTCCCATAGTATTCGTGGCGCCCTTTCTGCCTAAAATAGTGTAGCCTTATAATCCTCATAGGCTTTTATCCTGATTCTCATGTTCTCGTCCAGGCCAAGTTTTTTTGTCTGTTCCACATATGCATCCCATTCCTTATCTATATCTTTTCCTTCCGTAATCCAGCTTGTAATGGTCTGCTGCACATAATTATTTATATTCCTTTGATTCATTGCCATTGTATTTGTATCTGCTGCATTATACTTCATGAATGCATTATGGTACGCATTTTTCTGTTCATCTAACTGATTCATATTTGTATAAATGCTCTTTTCTTCGATTGCAGACTTCATGTCTTCCCCAAGTTCCAGTTTATCTTTCATCTCATCACGGATATAAAATGGACCATAGTCCGCAAATGCATTTGCCCATTTCCACGAACCCGGGTCCATGGCACTGTCTGCCGGAGGAAGTACGGTATAGGTTCCGCCTCCATTGTCTTTTATACACTGGTCCTTATCATTCATGCCGCCGAACAAAACCTGAATACTTGCCAGCTCATCATAAAAGGCATCTGCAAATTTCATTGCTGCTTCCTTATTCTTACATGATTCTGCTATCGCAATTGCATTTCTGGAATAATTTTCATAGTAAAAATCATTATTGTATCTAAGTTCAATATTTGAATCCGCTGATACCTTTAACTGTGGAATAGATATGTATTGGTCTCTCAGTTTATTGCCGAAACGATCAGACCTATCCCATCCCCAGGTAAATCCTACTTTTGCAATATCCTCACTACCGCGCGCCAGAGACTGAAATTTTGTATAATCCTGTGTAAATACTTCTTCATTTATAAGATCGTTCTTCCACGCATTCTGAACCCATTTTGTTAATTCTTTAAACCGGTCGTCAATATAATAGTTTTTCAGTTCACCATCTTCTGCAAAATATCCGGCATCTGCACCATCAGTTAACTGAATACCATAGGCCCCAAGTAATACTCTCGGTGAAAATTGTTCTCCACTCTCATAACCATAAAAGTCCATCGGAATCTCATCGGAGGGATCTCCGTTGCCATTTGCATCCTTCTCTTTAAATGCTGTTAAAACCTCTGTCAGCTCATCAAGTGTTGTCGGTACTGAAAGCCCTAAATTATACAGCCATGCTTTATTAATAAACATAGTAGAAGTGTTACTCGGCCAAATGCTTTTATAACGGGGAGTTGAATAGATCTTACCGTCTTTTTCTTTAGCCATATATTCTACTTCCGGATGATCCTTAAATAACTGCTTTATATTGGGTGCATTTTCTTCGATAAGCTGGGTGAGATCTGTAAATAACCCCTGATACGTTACATAATCTGCATCTGCAGTGGCGTTAAACAGCATATCCGGTATATTACCGCCGGCAAACAGTACGCTTTTTTTCTGATCCCAGTCAGTTGTAATCTGCTGCCACTCGATTTCTACACCACATTTGTCTTCCAAATCCTGCAGCCACTGCATTTTGTTAACATCTTTTGTTAATGAAAACTTATTATATAACGCAGTCAGTTTTACTTTTCCATCTTTGGTAGTGCTTGCCTCCTTGCTTGATGAGGAGCATCCGCCTAGTACAGATGCCCCTAAACAAGCAGTCAGCAAAATTGCTAAAATTCGCTTCATTTTTCAACCTTTCCTCTTCAATTTGGATTTATATATTTATGCACCTATTTATACGCAAATATAACCAACTATCAAGACCGGATAAGGCACACTCACCCTTTTACCGCACCAATCATCACACCTTTTTCAAAGTATTTCTGAATAAAAGGATATACACATAAAATCGGAACTGTGGAAACAATAATCGCCGCATATTTTACCTGATCCGCGAACATCTGCCCATATCCTCCGGCTCCGACGCCTGTACCGTTTGCAAATGCCTCGTTCATCAGCAGAATACTCCTTAAAACAATCTGCAGCGGATCATTGGCATTATTACTGTTAAACATCAGGGCATTAAAGAAATCATTCCAGTGATATACCGCATAATACAAAATTAAAACCGCAATCACGGCTTTTGAAAGCGGAAGAACAATGGAAAAAAAGTATCTGAAATGAGAACACCCATCAATAACCGCCGCCTCATACATATCATTTGGAATAGAGTTTTCAATAAATGTCCGGGCTATAATCAGATTATATGTATTGACCAGAACCATAACCACCAGGATAGTTTTTGTGCTGATAAGCCCCAGGGAACTGATTGTCATATAGAGCGGAACCAGTCCTCCGCTGAAGAACATGGTAAATACAAAATAGAACATAATTTTACCGCGTCCCTTAAAGTCCGGCCTGGACAAGGCATATGCCGCAGGCATAGTCACTATCATATTCAGCCCCGTACCGGCGACCACATAAAAAATGGTATTCAGATATCCCTTATAAATCCTGGCATCCTGCAAAATCTGTTTAAATCCGTAAAAATTAATATCCTTCGGCCAGAAAATAACCTTTCCCTGGCTTACCATATTGGAATTGCTGATGGATGCAATGAGCACAAACCACAATGGATATGCGATAATAATAAATGTAACGATACTCAGGAGCACTACAACTGCTCCAAACACCCTGTCAGCTATACACTTTTCTTTTATCTTGTTTCTCTGCTTTTCCATTGTATCCCTCCTACATTAACCCGGTTCCGGTTACTTTTTTGGATAACTGGTTTGTTACGATTAAAAACACGAAGTTTATCAGTGTATTGAACAATCCCACTGCCGCGCCAAAACTGAACTGGGTGGACTTAATACCCACGGTATACACATAGGTAGATATTACCTGAGAGGCCCCCAGATTAAGACTGTTCTGCATCAGGAATACTTTATCAAATCCCACATTCAAAACATTCCCCATGTTCAGTATCAAGATAATCATAATGGTGGGCAGAATAGCCGGAAGGTCCACGTGAAGCATTGTCTGCCAACGGTTAGCGCCGTCAATCTTGCATGCATCGTAAAGCTGGGTATCCACAGAAGAGAGGGCCGCAATAAAGATAATACTGTTCCATCCCATAGTCTGCCATATGCCGGACAAGACATATACGGGCATAAATGCACTTTCGGAACCCATCAGATTGACATTGTCCTTCACCAGATGCAGCGCTTTAAACAGTCCGTCAAGAACTCCCGAACCGTCGGCAAGCATAATTCTCAAAATGGAAACCATAACTACCACAGAAATAAAATATGGAATATATACGGTTGTCTGAAGCGTCCTTTTCCATCGCTTATTTCTGAGTTGGTTAATGACCATAGCGAGAATTATAGGAACTGGAAATCCCACTATGATACTTGTAAATGCAATGACAAAGGTATTCTTTAAGGTTACTCCGAACATGGGGCTGTCAAAATACTGCCTGAAATATTTAAGGCCTGCCCATGCGCCTCCTGTAATTCCCTTTGTAAAATCATAATCGCGAAATGCAAGCTGAATACCGTACATCGGTACATAACAAAAAATGAGGATGTAGAGCATTGCCGGTAGCAGCATAATAAAAAGCTGCCAGTTTTTTTGAAGATATTTTTTCACTTTTACCATTCCTGCCTCTCCTTTCAAAACACACCTGTATTCCTGAAAGGGGAATGTCTTATGAACCAGACATTCCCCTCTGCCCTATTTACTGTCCTAAATAGTTGTCAAATGCAGCCTGACGGATTTCTAACACCTCATCAAGTCCTGCGCCCTTAACATCCTCTACATAGGAATCCCAGTCAGCGTCAATGTCAGCTTCACCGGTTATCCATAAGGACCATTTGTTATCAATAATGTTATTGATATTTGCCTGATTCATAGCCATTGTGTTCTGCTCCTCATCTGTGTATTTCATGAAAAGCTGAGGATAATAGATATTTTCATTGTTTTTAGCCAGCGCTTCTGCATACACGGTTCTCTCTTCCAGAGCATTTTCCATATCCTGGGACATTTCAACATTCACATCTTCACGGATATATAAGGGGCCGAAATCGGCAAATGTACTTGTCCATTTCCAGGTACCTGGATCCATTGATTCATCCTTAGGCGGCAGTACCTTGAAGTTGTTGTCATCCGTTTTTTCCAAACATCCGTCGCTTATGCCGCCAAACAGCACCTCAACAGATGTTGTCCTGTCGTAAAAAGCATCTATAAATTTCATTGCTGCGTCTTTGTCTGCGCATTTTGCACTCATGCAGACACGGTCTGCCTGCATGTTCAGCTGATCCATATCGTAGTTCCAATATGTTTCATATGTACCTGCTGCCACACCGTCATCATAGGTAAGAGGCGCAAGGGCAATATATTCATCGGAAAGCGAACCGAACTTGTCTGTTTCTTCCCATCCAAAACACGCACCCACAAGGGCATCCCCGTTTTCGTTTCCGCGGGATAATGACTGGTAGGCAGAGTAATCATTGGTGATTGCGTTCTTATTGATTAATCCCTCGGAATACCATCTGTTTATAGTTTTAATAAACTGTTTGTAGCGTTCGTCAACCGCATAACATTTTACAGTCTTGTCTTCCACAAAGTAACCGTCTGTGCCTATATCTGTCAACTGGATTCCAAGAGAAGGCAGCAGTTTTAATAGAGAATAAGCGGAGTTAAACCATGCATTATTTCCGCCGTATGCGTTGTAATCCAAGGGGATTTCGTCATTGGGATCCCCGTTGCCGTTGGCATCCTGCTCTAAAAATGCTTTCAGCACAGCTTCAAATTCCGTAAATGTGGAAGGAACCTCCAACCCCAGGTTATCCAGCCAGGTCTTGTTTAAAAACAATACCGTATTTGTTTCCGGCCATATGGTCTGCATCTTCGGGATGCTATAAATTTTTCCGTTTCCTGCCGTTGCCAATGTTTTTGTATCCGGTACGTTTGTAAACATCTCCTGGATATTCGGTGCATTTTTTTCAATATAAGGCGTAAGGTCCTCAAACAATCCGGTGTATTTTGTATAATCGGAACCATTGGTTGCGCCAAACAGAATATCCGGAATATCTCCTGAAGCAAATCTTGTAGATTTTACAGTCTCCCAATCCTGTCGGATCTGTTCCCACTCCACTTCCACACCGCATTTTTCCTCAATCTCCTGCACCCATTTCATATCGTCAATATCCTGGGTTAAGGAATGGGAACAAAACAACGCTTTCAGTTTTGTCTTGCCATCCGTTTTGCCATCTGTTGTTTTTGCTTCTCCTCCTCCATTTGAGCCGCATCCTGCAAGGGACGCCACCACCATGGTACCCGCTATAGCAATGGAAACTACTCTTCGCTTCATTTTCATATCAATCTCCTTTTCAATTTGGATTTATATAATTACAGCCTAATTATAAGCAGATATAACTAACTATCATATGTACATATTTTCGCATTTTTGTGTTATTTTTCCATCATTATTGTTTTCTATATTTACTGGCACTTACCCCCACTTCTTTTTTAAATAATTTTGTAAAATAAAAATAGTCATGGTACCCAACCGATTCTGCGATTTCAGTAATGGAAAGCTGCTGATCCTTCAGCAAAACCTTTGCTTTGCCAATACGCCGTTTGAGTATCTGATCTGTATAGGTTATGCCAGTTTCCCGTTTTATCATATTGCTTAAGTAACCAGTGCTGATATTATACCGGGCGGAAAGTTCCATCAAAGAAATATCTTTATCAAATTCTGAATCTATGGTTTGAAGTACACTCCTTATCAGTTCACTGGCTCCCTTTGCATTCATTACAACTTGCGGCGAAAGCTGCATTTCCATATTCTGCCTAAGCTCCTCCCAGGAATGATACTCTGTCAGCATCTGTTCTGCTGTCATAAATTCAAAGCAGAAATCTCCTTTATTTCCCATACAATACCGATGGAACAATGTAAGCAGCTGATTATAAATCACCGCCAATTGATTCACATATAATCTTCCCCTGATACAAAGACGATCTAAATTATTCAGGACTATCTGTGCCCCCTTAGCGCCTTTTGCAGTCATAATTTTTTCGCTTTCAAGAAGGAAGTTCAGAATGATTTGGTTATCATCCAGCACTTTATATTCCCGACAACGATTCGTAGGCAAAAAAAGTTCTGTCTTTAAGGCCAGGTCAGCCTCCTGATACATATCCTTAAGTAAAGCCTTCCCTTCATTCTTTCTACTGTATCCAATCCTAAGTCCATCCTGCCGCTTTATATATTTTTTTAGGAACGGTTCAATAAGGTCTCCATTTCCTAAGAGTAAAACCCTGTCTTTTCCAGCAACATAACTATGTAAAAAATCATATTTATTAAATTTTTTAAAAAGCCTCGCATCCTCTGGCCCATTTACTTCTAAACATGCCAATAAGTACCCCCCTTGCGGGCAGGTACTTATTTGACGGATAAACTCTGCGATGGAAACTCTGCTTTCAGGCTCTAATGCGCTCATCAGATATTCCAATTCCGCTTCTGATTTTTGTGAGGCTCTCTCACCGTCCAGATGCTTCTTTAGCCGCAAAAGAACAGATTTCATTTCTTCCACATTCACTTTTTTCAGCAGATATGCAAAGACACCATGGGTTATAGCCTTTTGTGCATATTCAAATTTGCTGTACCCACTTATCAAAACAACTTTAGCCTTTAATTCCTGTCTTGAAATTTCTTCTATTAACTGCATGCCATCCATTCCTGGCATTCTTATATCCAAAAAAACCACATCCAAGTCATTTTCTCTAAGACGTTCCAAGGCCGCGATGCCATTTCCTGCCTCCGCCACTATCTGAAATCCATACTCTTCCCAGGATATCATCATTTTCAATCCATACAAAATCCACGGTTCGTCGTCCACAAGCATCACTTTATACATATTTTTCCTCCCGCAGCAATGAACATGGAAACTCAAGGGTAACATTCGTCCCTTCCCCTGATTTACTTTTCAAATCAAAACTGGCCCTGTCTCCGTAGAAAAGACGCAAACGATGATAAACGTTTGAAATTCCAATTCCAAGGGAACCAGCGGCTTGATTTGAATTTTCATTCTCCTTCAATGCTCTTATCAGGGATTCTACTGTTTCTTTTTCTATACCTATCCCATTATCTTTTATCTCTACTTTAAGGAAGTCTTCTTTTACAACAATAATACTAATATCTACACTGCCATTTTCTATTTTCTTTTCAAGACCATGGAATACTGCATTTTCTACCAAAGGCTGAAGCAGCATTTTAATTATCGTGCAGGTAAACGTTTGCCTTTCTGCTTCGATATTGACTTTTATTTTTCCCATAAATCTGTAATCAATAATTTTTGCATATTCCTGTATGTAGGATATCTCATCATACACAGTGACAAGATCCTTTCCTTTTACCGCATAGCGATATAAATTTGACAAAGCTTCTGATATCTCTGCTATTTGAGGAGCCTGATAAAAAGCAGCCATTCCACTGATACATTCTAAGGTATTGTATAAAAAGTGAGGGTTTATCTGATTTCTATATGAAATAATTTCAGACTGTTTTTTGTCCAACTCCATCTCATACATATGTTTTTGCGCATTCCTGTTCTCCAATTCTTTCGAATTAATCTCATCAAGCATCTGATTCAGGTTTTTTGCCAAATCCCCTATTTCATTTTTATACCTTATCTGTAATCTGTCATCATTCATTTCCTCCGGGAACTTTTTAGCAAAGGCAGTGATCTTATGTATAGGCCGAATGATTCCATGGAAAATACAAACCACAAAAAGAGCAAGAAGTCCAGCTGTCATGGCGTATGCAATCACATTGTATCTTTGGACGAGGCTAATTTCCGGAAGCAATTCGTTTTGAGGTACAATGTTCACCAACTGCCATCCTGTTATATCAATGTACAAATCCGTGATCTGATTCTTTGCCTCATCATATTGGTATCTTTTAGCCCTATCATTTTCACTGACTCCTTCTCCCACAAGCAGATTGTTACTCTGATCCAATAACATCATTTTCGTATTATCGGTTACCAGGGAATTATTCAATAGCGGCCTGAGGCTTTCACATTCCATTACGAAAACTCCCAAACCAATCTGTTTACCTACCTGTTCACTTTTCAAATCCCAGATTGGGAAAGTAATCAGATACATTGGCATATTATTCATGGGAGAATAAACAAGACTGGAATACACAGTATTGCTGGCTTCCTTTGGTATTTCTTCCGGGTCGATATAAACGCCCGAGCTCCCACTGTATTCCATGTACCTGTTAAAAAGCATGACACCTGCAATGCCATCTTTTAAAGAAATTGTATTGCTGCACACGTTTATCATCTCTTTATACTTCAAAATCTGTTCACTTCTATCCGTTATCTCCAGATAATTTAGTATAGTCGGACTATAAAAGAGTGAATATGCAATATTCTCCATATCTATAGAAAACGCAGTCACACGGTCCTGTACCTGCTGAACCATTTTCAGGTTGGCATCAGCCGTTTTCTGCTGGATTACTTTTCTTGCAGAATAACCGGTAACAAGGAATGATGTCAATAAAATAATTAATATCGTACTAATAAGCACAATAACCTGCTTCCTTATGCTTAATCTTTTGAAATAACTGTCCATAGTCTCCCCTCGTGTATTTTTAGCAGTCACCGTCAGCCGTTATATGCCACATTATAGTGGAATATTTCCACATTTCTTTAGCAACGTTCTGACAGGATTCGTTTTTCTATCGTTCACAAATGCGGCAATTATTTTTTCCCTGGTCTGATTAGGCTCAATAATCTCGTCAACCAGACCTTCCTCCACCGCCATATTAATATTCATAAAATTTCGTTTATACTCATATGTCTTTTCTTTCATAAACTCTTCTTTCGCATCTGGTTCCATATTTCTCAAGGTTTTCCCATACAAAATGGGAACGGCTCCTTCTGCCCCCATGACGGATATCTCTGCTATAGGCCACGCATACACGAAATCTGCCCCCATGCTTTTACAGCACATCGCTATATATGCACCTCCGTATGCCTTACGCAGGACAACAGTTATTTTAAAAACGTCGGACAATACCCACACTCCTGCCGTCGATTCTTGCGAAACCCACTACTATATTCTTAGCAAACCGCTCCTGTATCTCGTAAAAAGTATTATTATCCACTATCCTTCTAATCACCTTTTTTACATCATATATACATCTCGAATTCAACGGTACAACATGGGATAGATCACATCTCCCATTCCCATGAGGCAATAAGAGTTTAACATTCTTCTTCGCTTCTGCAAAAGACATGGGCTACTCCTGAAACACCCGCATGGATTCCGGCTCCTCCTAATTGCTCCTCAGAAGCCTCTTCTCCCGTGACCTCTTTCACCACTTTTGGACCGGTTACGAACATTTTACTAATGTGATCAATTACAAATACAAAATCCGTCAGTCCAGGAGAATATACTGCACCTCCTGCACAGGGACCAGACATAATAGATATCTGCGGTATGTAACCTGAAGCCAGCGTTACCCTGTGATAACCCCATCCCCGTCTAAAGTCTTTCCCTCTAATTCTCCTGATATCCCCGCTCCTATTTCATGGAACGTATTCGGATCAAACAGCTTTTCAATGCGTTCACGCGCATGGAGCTTTCCCTTCCTATGTTGTTTTTCATAGTTCTCAGCTTTTACCTGCATATACTGTCACTTCCTTAGTATTTTGACGATCTGTATTATGATAAAGGCTGCCTGATTTTCTCAAATCAGACAGCCTTGTAAACGCTATCCAGCTATCAAACCCTAGTCCAAACCTGCATTTCCCCTTCACCCCGGTTTGACCATGCATAATAAGGAATCCAGGTCAGTGTCACTTCCTCATATTCCGCTTTTTCATGGATACCATATAAGGTTGGAATTTCCTTTCTTTTCTGCCTCAAGCCCATTGACTTTATGATTACCACCGGTTCCGTTGCGATTTTACTCTTCTCTGTCTGGAACTCAGAATTTTCTTTGCATATGTAAATCCTTGCCATTATCGGCCTCCTCCAGACAATATACAATAGGCCCACGTGTCAGAGCGACTTTACCAACATCTTCACGGACCCGTGTATCGGCATCTAAAAAACGGATGGATAAAGGAAATACAAATTCTATGGTTTCCGATTTCCAGACCCGCGTCACATACAGGTAGCCCTTTTCCAGCTTTGTCTCTGCCCCCTCGATGCCGCTGATCTGGTAATCAGAGGCCCAGTCCGGGATACGGAAGGCCAGAGTAAAGGGGGTTTCTGCACTGCTCCTTACATCTATCTTCACGTTACCGTCCCATGGCAGGCCTGACTGTATAGCAACCGTAATTTCCTCTTCTCCTAAATTTTTTTGTAATGGCTGCCTATATATAAATGTACATATAACGTTTCGTCCGTTTCTGTAAAAATATAGGCTCCAATGGAACTGATCAATCTTGCAAGATTCGGCGGGCAGCACGCACAGCCAAACCATTTTTGTCTAACTGGCTTCACATGTTCTTTCCTCTCATCCTTGTGGCATGCTTCCGGAAGAACTTCCAGCGGATTCACATAGAAAAAACTGGTCCCTTCTAATCCCATGCCAGATAAAACAATATTGTACAATTCTCGTTCCATGACATCCGCATACCCAGAATCAGGCATCATTTCCAGCATCCGCCGGGCAAAGAACACCATTCCAATTGACGCGCATGTTTCCGCATATGCCGTATCATTTGGAAGATCATATGCAAACGAAAATGCCTCGCCGATATGAGTTCCTCCAACACCTCCGGTAATATACATTTTCCTCTGTACAATGTCATTCCAGATTCTCTCACAGGATTCCTTTAGACTGTCATCCTGTGTGATGCGTGCAAAATCTGCCATTCCGGAATATAAATAAGTTGCCCTCACGGCATGCCCAACCGCTTCTGTCTGTTCTCGTACCGGCAGATGTGCCTGCTGATACTGATAACGAAGTTCGTTTTTTTCCTCCTCTTTCGGCGCCTCTTCCTGATCAAAGTAATAAGGACGTTTCCCTCGTTCATCGATAAAGTATAATCCAAGCTTTAAATATTTTTCCTCTCCTGTAATCTCATAGAGACGTGCAAGCGCCATTTCCGCAATCTCATGTCCTGGATAGCCATGGAGTTTTTCCGGTTCAGCTCCTATGTGCTCTGCTATACAGTCTGCATAACGGCAGGCCGCCATGAGCAGCTTCTTTTTTCCTGTGGCTTCATAATATGCCGCTGCACCTTCTATTAAATGTCCCAGACAGTAAAGTTCATGATTATCCCGAAGATTAGTGAAACGCTTACTCATATCATTGATAATATAAAAGGTATCCAGATACCCATCCGGCTGCTGTGCCTTGCATACAATATCAATCGCTTCATCAGCAACCTGTTCCAGTTTTTCGTCCGGGTGCTGCTGCAGGGAATAAGACACAGCTTCTACCCACTTTGCGAAATCACTGTCCTGAAATACGCATCCATAGAAACGGTCTTCCAGATTGTTTTTATCTTCCGGCCATACACAGGCCCCTGTGGTGGTTGTCGTAGTATATACAGAACGTCTGTAATCCTTTTCCTTTTGGTTACTTTCATTGATTGCTCCCGCCAGTTTGTAATTTCGCATACAATAGCTGGGGTTTGCACCCGGCACCCTGTCATTAAGAGCCTCCCACTGATAAGGGATCACCGTATCACGGACCAGCTCCACCTCTCTTTTCCAAAATGAATCCGTTACCTGGATCCGCTTTAAATCAATTGGCTTTGAAAAATATTTAGTATCCATTTTAAGTCTCCTTCCTACTGAATAATTACCATATTTCTATTTTTTTTTTTTGCAAACTTTCTGGTCCAAGGGCAGTGAGTCATACACTTCAGACAACAGCCACAACCATTAACCGAAATTATTTCTTCTCTTGATATCCCAGGTTCCCACGAATGATTATGAATGATTTTTTCAGGACATATTTTCGTACAGATACTGCACTTCCCGCATTGCGATGTCATGGGCATTATATTTGCTGTCATAAAAGGTGCATCCGTCAAGACTGTACACATGCTTATTCCGCTTCCATACTGGGGCGTTACAAGCAAATCACTTTTTCCAATCCATCCGATGCCTCCTAAAACGGCAATCGTCTTATGTGGCAAAATTGTTTTCTTCTTTTCATCATCGTAAAACCCCATCTGTGTATTTCTCTTCTCTGACTGTGCAAATGCCCCGTATCCCTGTTCTATTAAATATTTCTCTGCTAACTCTGCAAGTGCGTCTGTCCGTCTTTCTGTATTGACAAATTCATTATGCATCTCCTCCTTTCCCACATATAGATTATGCAGATATTGTTTTGGCAAAGCAGCCCCAATAATAATTGCCGCAGGAAGGTCCAAAGGCCGTATCTGCTCTGATATGTCCACCACGGATATAAAGTCGGCGCCTTGATTTCTAAGTAATTGAAACAATTCTTTCCTTATCTCTATGCTTTTCTCTTCCATATGTCCCCTTTCATAAAATCATTTCCCTGCAGTCCATATTTCAGGGCGTAACAGTTCAGACAAGCTGAACTGTTACTTCAGGGCGGCCTTTTCAAGAAATTTTGGTACCACAGCCATGGCATCATCTACTATTCCATACTGGGCGTGCTGAAAAATAGGGGAATTGCAGTCTGTATTTACCGCAATCAATACTTTTGCTGATACGCCGCTCATGTGTTGTGCGGAACCTGAAATACCACATGCAAGATACAGCTCCGGACATATGGAAGATCCGGTTAATCCAATCTGGTATTGTGCCGGTAAAAGTCCTGAATCCACCACTGCCCGCGTTGCTCCAATTACAGCGCCAATACGCCTGGCTTTTTCCTGCAGTTCTTCTATGTTTTTTTTACTTGCGATTCCCATCCCAATGCCCACTACAATTTCAGCCTCTTTCAACGGGCTTATATTTTGTTTCAGCCCATTACGTTGGATAATTTTGGAGATTCCGGGGACGTCATCATCCGCCATATGCCTGAAGGTTTTTCCATTTCTTCCCATGTTAGGTTTTACAGGCTTCATAACACCGGCACGTATGGTTGCCATTTGCGGCCTTCTGTCCTTACATATAATTGTGGCATACATATCCCCTGCAAATGCAGGGCGGCGCTGCCACAGCAATCCGTCTTTTATCTGCAGTCCAGTACAATCCGCCGTCAATCCAGTCTGCAGCAGGCCGGCAATGCCAGCGGCAATCCCCTTGCCAAACACCGTACTCCCAATTAAGAATATATCTGGCTTTTGTTTCTTTAAAAATCTGCCTATCCGCTCAATTGCAGCATCCTCCTGGCACCCTTCTTCATTTGATGAAGTAAGTATATGTATTTCATCTGCGCCATAATGGAACAGCATTTTGCTATCTTCGGTTTCTTCCAAAAGTAATGCACAGATCCTCATATCCGTATGAGAGGCCAGGCGTACAGCTTCCCCAAGCAGTTCAAAACTCAAAGGAATGGGGATACCCAGCCGCTGTTCGATAAAAATATAAATGCTTCCCGCTTTCTTTACTGCAATCTCCATCAAATACTCCTCACAATGCCTTTTGTCTATAAATCTCCATCAGTCTATCCGTAACTTTTTCTGTAGTACCTGCAAGAAATTCACATTTCTGATTTACCGGCGGTTTAAATATCTCTATTACTTTTGTTGCGGAACCTGCCTGGCCACACCTCTTTTCATCTGCGCCAATAGTTTCCCTATCCCATTTTTCTACTTCGCGGTTTTTATTTTTGTAATAGTCTTGCAAATTCCCACTTCTTGGGCTGTTGGCTAAATTTTTTATACAGATAAGTGCAGGCATTGGAATTCTTACTACCTGGGATTCATAATCCGTAGTTCTCTCACATGTAAGAAATCCCATAGTTATGTCAGTAAGTCCTACAACCTGTGAAAGAAAAGGTATTTTGAGGTTTCCTGCTAACATGGGACCTACCTGCATAGGATGTAGCCAGTGTATCAGAGCCGGCGAAAATTTTATCAGATAACAAGACGATACGCTCCGCTCCCAGGTAAAAATTTGGTTTCAGAACCTCCTCGGCTGCCGCCGGTCCCATACTCAAAATCGTTATATGGACACTTTCATGGAGACGGTCACGAATTTCCAAGGCAGCTTCCAACGCATATAAATCATATGGGTTTATAATCTGTTTCGTTTTCTCACGTTCTAATCCGCATGTCTTTCTCTGGTCGCCAGAGCATAAAGGCGGAACACATTTTACGCAAACAATAATATTCATTCATTCCCTCGTCATGGCCATTGCGTTCTTATTGGCTCTATTTTAGCAATTAAGTTATGGTGATTAAATATTTTTTAGTTTGAATAGGTGTCAAAAAGGCACTTTCTTAGCTGCTTGCACTTGCGTATTTTTTAATGGCCGCCTTCCATACAATTCTAAACAAAATCAACATCCAGACGGGGACAATCACGGCCCAGACAGCATAGGAGAAGCTAAGCTGCTTCAAAAGATAGAGACAGGGGAAATTTGATACAAAAAAAATGGGGATAATATAAATGCCGACCCTTTTAAGCCATTTTGTATAAATTCCCATGGGCATTGTATTGAAATCCCAAAATGACACCACAATGTCCTGTAATGCTCCCGCATTTACAATCCAAAAGGCCATCAATGATATTGTCATCAATAGCCCATATGTCACAACCAGCCCATCAAGCATCAGGAGTATATACCCTCCTATGCTAAAAAAGTCTAAAGGAAGCGCCAGTCTCGACCATGCCACAACCACCATAATCAGGCCGCCGACCACATTAGGAATGGCTACGCTGAAGTCCACATACCGCAGAGTTACCATGAACTGCAGACTGATGGGCTTTGTAATCAGCATATCCAGTCCTCCATCTCTTACATAACCGGATATTTTAACATAATTGGCAAAAATATGAGCGCTCATGATTCCTGTAATGATAGAATACGTCCCAATAAATAATAGAATCGAATCAGGCGTTAATCCATTCACTCTGAAATCAAGTGTATATACAACAGATATATATAAGCATTTTGGAAACAGGTAGCCAACTTCAGACAGCACTCCCACGATAAAATTTGCTCTATATTCCATGCTTGCGATAACACAGTTCTTTATAAAAACGCCATAGATAAATAAGTATTTCTTAATCGTTAACAGCAATTTCATCTCATCAACCTCCGATAGCTATATATTTCCTGGCTCCTACCCTCCACAAAAATCTCGAAACGAATGTCAAAACTACGATCCATACCAGTTGAATTACTATCCCCTGATAAATATTATCCATTGCAATCTTTCCGTTTATAATATTGACAGGAAACGAAATCGTATATTGGAACGGGAGGAATTTGAAGATTTTAAGCAGCGTTTCCCCAAATACCTCCAACGGAAAAACTCCCCCGCTCAGCAGATTTACCGCCAGTCCTACTGCAACAAAAATCCCCCATACTTCATTAAACCAGAAGGCAGGCGGTCTGTTATCATCAATCATGGACAGGTGGTTTATGATGGGGAGCTTTCTAAAATTATTCGTATTTTCATCATAAATATTCTCATCCAGGTTCAACACCTTTAATATCCCTTCAATCAATTCTTCTCTTTCCATGTCTTTATCTCCTAGTATAATAATTGTGTAGTCAATAATGACTACAAGTTAATAGTCACAAAGCCCAAACTAATCTATAACTGAAGGGGGGGCTCCGCATAATATCTGCAATATTATCTTCGCTATGCTCCGGGACAACAAGCCTTTTCAGATTATCCCCCCGCAAGAACATTGTGAACGTACTATAAAGTTATAATTAAATCCCACTTTAATATAGCAATTTAAACACAGTTATGTAAATGGCATAAAGTTGAATTAGGTATCAAAAGGACAGAGAATTGGTACCATCACCCTCAGAGCGTAAATCCGAATATTTATGTATTTCCAAGGGCACAAGTTGAGAAACTTTCTCTGAAAGCCCCAAAATACAGGGACCGTGCCCCATAACCGGAGCACGGTCCCTGTATTTTCAGTATCTCTGTTCATTAATTTTTAAAGCGGTGGATAGGAGCCGGTATTCTTCCGCCTCTGCGCCCGTCGGGCGTACGTTTTAACGGGTGAAAGTTCCAAATCCGCCTGTCAGCGGGAAGGATGTTCTTGCAGGTATCCTATGTCCAATACAGTACTTCCAGACCCAAAACCCTGCATGATACGAAGGAGCATCTCCCCGGTGCCTACATTATATCCGCTGGCTGCATAAATGCCGTTTAGCCTGCCATCTGTCACAAAGATCATAGGCAGTTTCTCATGGTCTATGTAAAGGCGTCTTCCGAGCATGTTTACATTATGTGTGAAATCATCATAAAGTACACGGATTGCAGGAAATATTTCAAGTACTCTGGAAATCAAAGAGTCATTAAGGGATTCGGCCGTACGCACCGCAAAATAAATCCTGTCTGCATAAATTGCAAATTCCTCTTTCTGTTCCAGCATCTCATTTAAAATATGCTCTGTCGGTTCCCTTCCTTCTTCCAGGAACATGAAGATATGTTTTCCGTCTTCTGTAAGAACAGACGCAGCCACATCTTCCCCTTCCCTTGTATGCAGCTCAAAATCAGGAATGTCAATATTTTCCAGCGTATCAGCAAGGTCTGCATGGCGCAGCTTCAATTCTATGGATTTTTCTTCTTTACTCTTTAGGCCAAACTTTCTCTCATAGACAAAGACATTACCGTTGGGCAGACGGTTAGAAGTAAGAATCCTGTAATTTCCCTCTTCAAGCTGAAGCACAATCCGTCCCATCTCCCATGTTACATTTGTCAGATCAAGGGAAGTATACACACCGCCTGTCAGTCTGGCAATACTCCAGTTCTGGAAATATTTCCAGTTCTGTACCTCTCCTGCTGTAAGTGTAAGCCTGCATGTTTTCTCTGCTGCTTCAATCACAGGCACAAAAACCCCATCTTTCATAAATTCCATGGAAAAATCACTCGGATTGAGTCGTGCAGGAATTCCAAGGGTTCTGGCCACTGCCACGAAAAGCACTTTCTGGGACAGTCTGCTTCCCACACCGAATTTCAAGCATGCTGCGGGCGTGGTAACAATGGTATCCCTTTCTTCTTCCGGTCTTGCTTTTACTCTCTTCGTTATGGCTCTCCAGATTTCTCTTGGGTTTTTCTTCAGGTTTTCTTTTTCCTGACATGAGAAAGTATCCAAAATTTCTTTTCTGTATTTTGTCAGCACTTCATGGGCAACTCTTGGATTCAGCACATACGGAACGAAAATTTCTTTTGGAAGGCTGTCTTTCTCCGCCAGCTTCAGACCGTATTCCAGATGTTCTTCAAGTACCTCTGCCCTGCAATCTGTCTGGTCTTTTTCCGAAAGTACTTCCACAAGGGCTTTTCTCCACTTAACCGTATCTTTCTCTCGTTGAAGAAAATTTGTCCGCTCTGTATTTTCCCAGTTCTCTCTTTTGTACCACAACTTATCTGCTGCTTCTTTTAATCGTCTGTTGCCTTCTTCTGTCTGCTCTTTTGCAGGCATATCCATGTTCACCGGCCTATCCACGGGAGCGATCATGTCACGCACCGCCCACTCTTCTGCTTTCTCTTCCATTTCAAGAAAGTCTTCCCTAAGAACAATCGTACAGGTGTCTTCATTTCTTACATCGATCCAGCCTTCGCCAAGGCTTCCTCCATCTGCACCCCCTTCTTTTTTCACAAAGATGTGCAGGCTTCCAAGACCTGTGCTCAGCCTGTGCTGCCCTTGCTCGTCCGTGATCCCTTCTGCAATAGGAACATATTCGGAATAATTAATCACCTCGAAATACACACAGGCGTCCTTTATCGGCGCACAGGAAGAATCTTGCACACAGACAGTAATTTCTTTTGCTGCGGCATAACGTTTCAGTTCGTTGAGCATGGTTACCATACCCTCTTTCCCAATAACTTCCCCTTCCGGCACTTTGGCATCAAAAATCCTGGAATGTACCATCATAGCTCTTGAAGACGCATTGGTGAACCATCCCTGATTCAGAATCGGCAGCGGTTCGCAGGCACCTGTAAAATACCAGGTACCGTCACACCATACTTCCACCCATGCATGATTGTCATCACAATGGGACCATCTCGGCACATAGACCTGACGGGCAGGAATGCCTGCGCTTCTAAGCACATTTACCATAAAGACAGATTCCTCACCGCATCTGCCGTATCCTCTGTTGTACACAGTCATAGCCGGCAGAGTCCTCTCATCTCCTGCGTGATAAGTCACTTCTTCTGCACACCAGTAATTCAGTTCCAGTATCTCTTCTTTCCCGCAAAGACCTTTTACTCTGTCTTTGATTTTGTCATAAAAGAAACTGCGGCACGGAATCACCTCTTCGTCATTTACCCTGTGAAACAGCACATAATTCAGGAAAATATCCTCCGGAATGGCCCTCACTACTTCTTTTTCCTCCCACAGACGGACTCCGTGGACAGCAAAGTCAAGAAATGCCTCTGCATGATAATTGATCATATCACTCAAAGGCATGGCTCCATACAGGTATTTCATTGCAAGTGCCACATTGTCACTGCAATTTTCCAGCACCTTCTCTAACTGTTTCCGGATGTATGAAGATTTCTCTTTACGTTTTGCATAAATTTCCAGAATGCGCGGCTTATTCTCTGCCAAAAAAACAGTCTGTTCTCCCATTATAATTCCTCCAATACCTGTCTTGCCTGGCATATCTTCGCTTCCTCTGTGCGCCAGATTTCATATTTGCCGATTGACGGAGGTCCCATATTGACCCCCTCCTTCCGATAATCCATGGAACTGTCCAGGGTGACCTTGCCAGACATGTGATAAGCAGTTGCATTTGTAAGAGGGTAGATTTCCCTGATCACTGCCGCATCCACACCGCTTCCTGCCTGAATCCGAATTCTTCCCGCACTTTTCTCTACCAGTTCACGAAGCAGTTCGGTTCCCTGAGAGCACACATTCTTCTGACCTGATGTCAATATAGTATCAAATCCCAGTTCAATGGCTTCTTCCATGGCTTCATAAGGATCTACACATACATCAAACGCCCTGTGAAGAGTCATGGACATGTCCCCTGCCTCTTCCATAAGCTCTTCAAGCTGTTCCTTATTCAAAGTGCCGTCCGGTCTTAAGATTCCAACTACTGCTCCGTCAGCTCCCAATTCGCGGAACATTTTCACTTCCTCTTTTATAATCAAAAACTCCTCATCTGTATAGCAGAAATCTCCAAATCTAGGCCTTATCAACACATGAATCTTAATGTCTGTATGTTTTCGTATCTCCTTAAACAGGCAGGGACTGGGCGTCGTTCCCCCGATTATGAGATTCGCACACAGTTCCAGCCTGGTCGCACCTCCTTTTGCGGCTGCCACAGCAGACTCTACAGAATCCACGCAAGCCTCCAGTATGTATCCTTCCATCCTACATTCCCTCCTTGCAGCAGAGCTGATAGATCGAGGTCACTCCTGCACCTGTAGCGCCCTGTGACTGAAATTCAAACACAGGGCTGTCCACCCATGCCGTTCCCGCAATATCCACATGGATCCAGGGACGTTCTTCTGCAAAAGCACGGATAAATAATCCCGCTGTAATGGTGCCGCAAAAGTTCTCTCCCATATTTCGGATATCTGCTACCTTGCTCTCTATCATCTTTTCATGCTCTTTATAATAAGGCAGCCTCCAATACCTTTCGCCGGAAGCTGCGCTCCCTTTGGCAAATGCTTCATAAAACTCATCATTGTCGGAAATGACACCGCCTATGCTGAATCCCAGCATATTCACGACTGCACCTGTCAGAGTGGCGATATCAAGGATTCGGCTTACCTTTTCTTCTTTCACTGCATAAGAAACCGCATCAGCCAGAATCAGGCGTCCCTCTGCGTCCGTATTGGCAATTTCAATGGTCTTTCCTGAATAAGATCCAATCACATCTCCGGGCAGAAGGCTTCCCGGAGAAATGCGGTTTTCACACATCGGTACAACTGCCGTCACATTTGTCTTCACCTTATTCTTAGCCAGAGCAAAGACCGCGCCGCAAACTGCCGCACCGCCTGCCATATCTCCCTTGATCCCCAGCATGGAACCTGCCGGTTTCAGGCAGTAACCGCCTGTATCGCAGGTAACGCCCTTTCCTATAAGTCCCATAACCTGGCTACTTTCATGGTTTCCTTTATAACGAAGCACCAGCATACACGGCTTATATTCACTGCTGTTTCCTACTGCAAGAAGGGCTTCCATGCCCATCTCTCTCAATCTGTCTACTTTTATGATTTCCGCTTCTGCATCGGTTCCTCTTGTAAATGCTTCGATTTCCCTGGCTAAATCCTCAGGACGGAGTTTATTTCCCGGCAGGTTCACCATATCCCTTGCAAAGCAGACCCCCTCACATAGGACCTCCGTCTCCTTTACCAGAATTTTTGCTTCTTCTTCCCATTCATGGGGAATGCCGAAAAATTCGATTTCTGATGTTTCTCTTTCCTTTTCTGCTTTATCCAAAGAGAACCTCTTCTGCGTATATGCGCCGAGGACTGCGCCCTCTGTCAGATCACGGACTGCCTCTACGCCATATTCACAGAGAATAGGACCTATATCCATGGAAATCCCATTTATCTTTTTACTTCTGCATTCCTTCACTGCTTTTGCCGCAATCTCTTTTCTGTATAATTTGTCTTCCTCGGTTTTTCCGATACCTGTAAGAAGCAGCAGTTTTCCCTCCTCATCACACATCCACGCTGTCTTAAGATATTCTCCCTTAAAAAAAGAATGTATTCCCTCAGGCAGCGTCTCTAAGCGCTCATCCTCTTCTTTGAAAAAAGAAACCAATACATTTTTTGTACCTTTTGAAACGATCTGAATCATCTTTCCTCCCTGATTCTGCCTATATCAATCTGACTCCCGCACTTTCCAGTGCATCGACGATACTCTTGTCAGGATACTCATCCGTCACGATTCCGCTCACATCATCCAGATGCGCAAATTTATAGGATTCATTAAAATAAAATTTCTCCCTCTCCATCACCACGTACTTATGCCGGCCGTTCTGTATCGCTGCCTTCTTCGTAAGTCCGTCCTCCGCACCGAGCGTGGTAATGGTTCCATCCACCATATCAATTCCACAGCTTCCTATAAAAACCCGATCAAAACTGTACTGCCTGATCACCTCAATGGCTGCAATCCCCATGAACCCATTTACCCCCTGATACATGGTTCCTCCTGTGCCGATGGCCGTGATACGCGGATTCTTTGCCAATATCTGAAGAATGTCGATCATATTGCTGACTGCCACGACACGCTTGCTCTGGCTGGCAAGAAGTTTCGCCAGTTCCATATTCGTGGTGGAAATATCCAGAAATACCGTTTCTCCCTCCTTGATCAGTTCAAACGCTTTCCGGGCAATCACCCGTTTCTTATCCACATGATAATTCTTCCGGTCAACAACATCTCTTTCAAGGGGATAATCCTGTGACAGGATTGCCCCTCCATAGGTACGTTTCAATTTTCCCGCATTTTCCAGGGCTTTTAAATCCTTACGGATACAGTCTTCCGTCACATGGAACTGTTCACTTAATTCTTTCACACGTACCTTGCCCTTTTCCTGAAGCGCACGTGTGATCGCATCCAGTCTTTCTTCTGTAAACATAAACTATCCCCTTTTTTGTTTATTATTCTGTTACTGCTTCTATGTCACTTTCATACTGCTTATGTCTCATTTATATGTTACGTTCGTGTCATTTCAACACTACATCCAGGACTGTATCTACAGCATCCAAAAGCACCGGATCTGGACCAAGATTGGCAAATACCATATCCGGGTAATCGCTGTGCACCCAACTGTCAGAGATTGGAATCTCTGCCCCTGTTGCCAGATAGCGGATGCCTTTTACCTCTTCTTTTTTGAATCCTTGAAGAGGGACAGGTCCTATGGTATTTTCATATATATGAAAATACAGATGATTTCCCCTTCTGGTCACACGGCCGAAATCCGGTTTTTCAATCCCTGCTTTGCCGCATCCGTAGATGCTTTCTTTGTTTTTCTTCATCCATCTTCCGATCTCATGGAGTATTTCCATAGATTCTATAGGAATATTTCCTTTTGCATCCGGTCCTACGTTAAGAAGCATATTGCCTCCTTTTGATACACATTCTACCAGTTTTTTGATGAGCATGGAAGCGGGTTTGAAATAATGGTCTTCTGCACAGTAACCCCAGTTGTTGTTCATAGTCACACAGGATTCCCATACAAGGTCTTCCCCGTTCACATCCTGAATGCCGTTTGGAGGTATTATCTGCTCAGGACTTACAAAATCCCCGTGGTAAGGCATCGGATTCCCCGAAGCCAGTGAACCGTATCCCTCTCCGCTTACTTCAAGGCGGTTGTCAATGATCACTTCCGGCTGGAGGCTGCGTACCATATCCACAAGCTCTGTCGCCCTCCATTTTTCTCCCCGCATGTCATCATAAGAGAAATCGAACCACAGGATATCCAATTTTCCATAATTGGTGCAGATTTCTCTCACCTGATTATGCATATATGTGAGATAATTGTCGAAATTTCTGTTCTCATTGGTATAGGCTTTGTTGTTTCGCATGGGGTGATTCTTGTCCCCATAATGAGGATAATCTTCATGATACCAGTCAAGCAAAGTGAAATACAATCCCACTCTCAGCCCTTCTCCCCGTACAGCCTCCACAAATTCCTTTACAAAATCCCTGCCGCACTTTGTATTGGTTGACTTAAAATCTGTGTGCTTGCTGTCAAAGAGGCAGAATCCATCATGATGCTTCGCCGTAAGAACCACGTACTTCATTCCCGCATCTCTTGCTGCCTTTGCCCAGGCTTTCGCATCGAAATCCACGGGATTAAACTCCCGGAAGTATTTCATATACTCTTCTTTCGGCACTTCCTCCACACTGCGGATCCACTCGCCCCTTGCAGGAATGGCATACAGCCCCCAATGAATAAACATACCAAATCTGGCGTCCTTATACCACTCCATACGTTTATCATACTCTGTCCTGTCAAATCTGTACATCACATTCTCCTTTTTCACAAGTCCATCCGGACCGGATCTATTCGCATTTGCTGCATGCTACAAAATGTCCCGGCTTCACTTCTTTTAAGACCGGCTGGCTCTTTTTGCAGTAACTGCCGCACTGATCACAGCGGGAAGCAAATTTACATTCTTCTCCGAGATTAATCGGATTCGGAAGGCTTCCTTCCAGCATTATACGCTGACGGTTCTTCTCAATCTTCGGATCCGGAATCGGGATTGCAGAAAGCAATGCCTTTGTGTACGGATGCATGGGATTCCTGAACAATTCTTCACTGTCTGCCAGTTCAACTAAGGAGCCAAGATACATAACACCAATTCTGTTACTGATATGTTTTACCATGGACAGGTCGTGCGCAATAAAGAGATAGGTGAAATTCCGCTTTCTCTGAAGCTCTTCCAGCAGATTGACTACCTGCGCCTGAATGGAAACATCAAGGGCTGAAATTGGTTCATCACACACGATAAAATCTGGATTCAGTGCCAGCGCACGGGCAATTCCCACTCTCTGGCGCTGACCGCCTGAGAACTCATGTGGAAAACGGTCTGCATGTTCTGCGTGAAGACCCACTGTTTCAAGAAGGTCTATTACCATCTCTGTCCTTTCTTTTTTGCCGGAAGCAAGACGATGGGCATCGATTCCCTCTGCCACAATATCAAGGATTTTTCTTCTCGGATTCAGGGATGCATAGGGATCCTGAAAAATCATCTGCATTCTTTTTGAAAGATCATGTCTTTGCTTTAAGTCCATGGATTTATCAATGTGTATGCCGTCAAAGGTCACAGTACCTGCTGTAGGCTCATACAGATGGATCACCGTTCTTCCGAAGGTAGATTTTCCGCAGCCGGATTCTCCTACAAGCCCCAGGGTTTCCCCTCTATAAATCTGTAAGGTCACATCATCTACAGCCTTCAAGGTCTGTTTATTTCCGACCTGAAAATATTTCTTCAGATTCTTTACCTCCAGCAAACTTTCTTTTTCGTTATTCTTCATCTGTACTCACCCCCTCTTTGCCCGCTCGTCAAGAAGCCAGCAAGCTGATTTATGGTTTTCGCCGCATTCATAATATTCCGGTATATAATTCTGGCATACCACCAAAGTCTCTTTGCATCTTGCTGCAAAGGGACAACCCTTCGGTGGCTCCATAAGATCAGGCGGCGTTCCAGGTATAGCCTTTAATTCATGGCCTTTTTCCTGTGCCTTTGGAATAGATTCCAGAAGACCTTTTGTATATTCATGTTTAGGATTATGGAAGATATCTTCCACATTCGCAGTCTCTGCCAGCTTTCCGCCGTACATAACTGCCACTCTGTCTGCTACATTTGCCACAACACCGAGGTTGTGTGTGATGATGATGATGGATGTCTTAATCTTCTTCTGAAGCTCCCTCATCAAATCAAGTATCTGCGACTGAATGGTAACGTCAAGGGCTGTTGTCGGTTCATCTGCAATCAGAACCTTTGGGTCACATGCCAGCGCGATTGCGATTACTACCCTCTGACGCATACCGCCTGAGAGCTGATGGGGATACTGTTTGTATCTTGCTTCCGGATTGGAGATGCCCACAAGAGCCAGAAGTTCCACTGCACGTGTCTTTCGCTGCTCTGCGCTCATATCCTTTTTGTGTTCCTTGAGCATTTCTTCAATCTGTTGACCCACTTTCATAGTGGGGTTCAGGGAAGTCATGGGATCCTGAAAAATCATGGCAATGTCAGAACCGCGAACTGCCTGCATTTGACGCTCCGTATATTTTGTCAGGTCATCCCCCCCAAACATTACATTTCCGCTCACGATCTTGGCGTTCTTTGGCAGTATTCCCATAACACCTTTCATAGTGATGGATTTTCCTGAACCGGACTCTCCCACTACTGCCAGAGTTTCCTGCTCATTCAGATAAAAGCTCACACCCCGCACTGCCTGGACAATACCTTTATGTGTCTTGATATGTATCGTAAGATTGTTTACTTCTAATACTTTTCCCATATTCTCACCTACTTTCTCATCTGCGGATCAAGTGCATCACGCAGACCATCGCCCAGAATACTGAAACATACCATGATCAGGACAATAACCATGGCAGGGAATACCAGCACATGAGTATAATTACGAAGTACCTGATAACCGCTGTTGATCAATACGCCAAGGGAAGCCTGAGGCTCTGCAAGTCCGATACCGATAAAACTTAAGAATGCTTCTGTAAAAATAGCATTTGGAATCGTGAACATTACGTTGATAACGATCACACTAACTGTATTCGGAATCAAATCCTTTAAAATAATCTGGAATTTGCTGGTTCCCAGCGTCTGTGACGCAAGCACAAACTCCTGATTTTTCAGCTTCAGGATTTCCGCTCTTACAAGGCGTGCCATATTTACCCACCCTGTAATGGAAAGAGCTGCTATAATAGTTCCCACGCCTGCCGGGAATGCCATAAGAAACAGGATAACAATAATCAGATGAGGAATGCCTACAAGAATCTCGATGATTCGCTGCATGACCACATCCACCTTACCTCCCATAAGAGCGGACACCGCTCCGTAAAGCACGCCTACCACAAGATCAAGGATTGCTGCCACAAGAGCAATCATAAGGGAGATCCTGGTTCCCATCCAGGTACGAACCCACAAATCCCGTCCAAATTGGTCTGTTCCGAAGATGTGTGCAGCATTGGGAGCGCCGTAACTATTTTCATAATCTGTGGCACTGAAGGAATACTGGCTGAAAATGGGAGCGAAAACCGCCAGCAGGATGATGGCTATTAAAATAAACAATGCAACAACCGCTGCCTTATTTTTTCTTAGCCTTACCCAGGCATCTGCCAGCACAGTAGAGGCAGGAGCAGCTATATGTTCTTTCTCAGATGCAGATACCTTGGCCTTTTGAAACATGGAAATATCAATATCCGATTTGTTCATGATTCGTCCTCCTTCCCTTTTGCCAATCTGATTCTGGGGTCAATGACAGAATAAACCAGGTCAATCAGCAGCACTACAAGCATGTAGAAGGCTGCATAGAAAATCGTGATCCCCATAATGACAGGATAATCGTTTGCTTTTATACAATCTACGAAAAGACTTCCGATTCCCGGAATACTAAAGATATTTTCAACTGCCAGTGAACCTGTCATCAGGTTTACTACTACAGGTCCGAGTATTGTCACAACAGGAAGTACGGAATTACGTACTGCATGGCGCATAAGCACTTTCATCTGGCTAATCCCTTTTGCACGTGCTGTCACAATGTAGTCCTGGTCAAGTACGTCAAGCATCTCTGTACGCATGAATCTCGCTACCATAGCCGTAGCACTGAAGGACAGGGCGATTGAGGGCAGTACCGAGCAATCCCAGTTCGTCCAAAATCCTACAGGAAGGATTCCCCATTTCAATCCTATAAAATACTGTAAAAGAGCCGCTGCCACAAAGTTCGGCACAGACACTCCCAAGACCGCAAGTATCATGGTAAAATAATCGATTCCGCTGTTATGTTTCCATGCAGCCAGGATTCCAAGAATCAGACCGACTGCAAGTCCAAGAAGCACTGCCTGTATACCAATGAGAGCAGAAGGTCCAAGACGGCCGGAAATTACATCAGCCACATCTTTATTCACATAGGTAAAAGACGTTCCTAAATCTCCGTGTATCATATTTTTCATATATTTCACGTACTGCACCGGTAAGGGGTCATTCAGACCGTACATTTCCAAAACTTGCTTCTGCTGCGCAGGAGTCATGATACTGAATCTCTCTGCATCAAAAGGAGTTCCCGGGAGATTTTTCATCATAAAAAACGTACAGGTGACAATGATCCACAGTGTAAAAACAATGTATACAAGACGCTTTGCTACATATTTCAGCATTTTATCATCCCTTTCTCTGTCAGCAAGGAGCAAAAAAGCCGCATACAGGTGTCATAACTATTCACTCCTGTATGCGGCCCCTTCGTCACTTACCCTTTATGATTTCTTATTATTTATTTAAAAGAAGCATATTTGAATTCAATTGGAACACCAATCGGGTGTGTGATAAGATTCTGAACATTTGATTTTGTCAGCGTTGCCGAACCCCTGTGATAAACCGGTGAAACTACAACGTCTTCTTCTACCAGTTTCTTCTCAGCCTGAAGCATATCCTGAAGGCGGGCTGTATCATCCGTCTGTGATTTTGCATCTGCGATCAGGCTATTGTAGGTATCATCTGCATAGTTTCCTCTGTATGGTGTGCCGTTTGTCCACAAGTCAAGGTATGTCATAGCGTCGTCATAGTCTGCGCCCCATGCTGTGAGGCCCATCTGGTAATTGTTGGCGTCCATCAGTTCTCCACGACCCTGAGCCGTCTTAGTATCGATTACCATCTTAAGTCCCAGATTTTTCTCCAGTTCGCTCTGAAGGAAGGTTGCTACTGCTTTTGTTACAGAATCATCTGCAACGAGCATTGTCACTTCTGAAGGTGCGCTTCCCAGTTCTTCTGCTGCTTTGTCATAGTATTCTTTTGCTTTTGCAGGATCAAATGAGGTAACCTCTCCGTTCAGTTCACGGAAGGTCTTTGTTCCGTCTCCCGCCATGCCGTCTGCGATAAGGCCTGTTCCAGGTGCGGAACCGTCTGCAAGGATGTTCTTTGTAAGGGCTGTCCTGTCGATTGCCATGGCGATTGCTTTGCGCATGTTTACATTTCCCACTACCGGGTCTGTCAGGTTGAACTGGATGTATGTAGTTCTGAAGTCGATTTCATTTCCAAATTCCGGGTTATCCTGGTTTGCTGTAACGTTAGAGGAATCAAGCTGTACCTGTGACAGTTCTCCTGCCTGGTAGGCGCTCAGGGCTGCCGCCGCATCTTTTACTACACGTATTTTTGCATCTGCTATCTGAACATTGTCTTTGTCCCAGTATTTATCATTCTTTGCCAGAGTTACGCCTACGGACGGGTCATATTCTGTGATTGTGTAAGGTCCGCTGTACAGCATATTCTCCGGTGCCAGTGCGTATTTATCGCCCTGTTTTGTATAGAATTTTTCATTTACAGGGAAGAACATAACCATTGTAGTCAGGTTGATAAAGTATGGTGTCGGGCTTTTTAGGGTTACCTCAAAAGTCTGGTCATCTACCGCTTTTGCGCCTACATCCTCTGCTTTTGCAGTGCCTTCGCTGTATTCCTGTGCATTTACGATGTAGTCATTCATGATGAAGCTGTATCCATTCGTTGCTTCTGTGCCCATCTGTTTCAGCCATGCAAATACAAAATCATTTGCTGTAATACTTTCCCCATTGCTCCACTGTATACCGTCTCTTAAATGGAAGGTATAGACGAGTTTGTCATCTGATACTTCATAGGTATCACAAAGTGCTGGCTGAGGTTTGTTGTCTGCATCCATACGGAAGAGACCTTCCTGTACCTGATTGTTTACCATGAATGCACTTTCTTCTGAGGCTGCCCACTGAACCAGTGTCTTTACCTCGGCATTGGTCGCTACGCTTAAGACTTCGCCGGAGGTTTCTTTTTCTCCTGATGCCTCTCCGCCTTTTTCTGTTGATTCTGTCTTGCTGTTGTCATCTCCTGTAAATCCGGCTCCGCATCCTGTAATAGGAACTACTGCCAGGGTCAATGCCAACAATGCTGCCATAACACCTTTCTTTTTCATTTGCGCTACTTCCTTTCTGGTTTTGTTAAATAGCTTTAGGTTTTTGCTGAAAATATTGATTTTCCGCACCGTTCCTTTATCTAAATGAAGTATATCAGGTGTTTATCGCTTTGTCAATTGTTTTGTTCTGTTTTGTATTGTTTTCTCGTATTCTTATAGCTTTTTTTCCTTACAACTACAATTTTTACAGGATAAAACTGTAAAAATTGTCTATATTATTAATTTTTTTATATAAGTTTATAGGATTTTGTTTTTATTGTTTCGTCCTGTTTTAAGTTTTCATACGGCTTCGTCTCTGTGCAGATTCCTCCAAAATCCTTGAACATGCCTCTCAACGGCATAAAGATCCATTTCTCACACATACGCCGTGCTGCCCTGTTTTTGCGGGGGATTTGAAGGTATATACCTATTTTTTCATCTTTTCCTTCTTTTCTGGTTCTTTTGCCTCGGGCATACTGGGCATATACAGCCGTTTTAGCTTCAATATGCCATCAATCTGCTCATTTACAACCTCTTCTAAGATTTTGAGCCGCTCCTCCGGAAGATGGCAGGGATGTTCCCGGTCAAACCGGAACCCTTTCAGGTTGATCAGATCCGCCCGGATGGCCGGGGTAAGAGCCGCATGCGCGACCTCATTAAAGTCTTCCCCGATCCGGGTAGGCCGGGTGGACAGATATTCCTGCAGATGATCAAACTCCGCCTGCTCCGCATAAGGAAGCAGTGCCTGGTTGTGATCGAATACTGGTGCCATCCCCGAAACCTGCATCGTATCCGTATCAAACAGCATCCCATAATTGCCGGCATGACGATCCGTATTCAGGACAAGCGCATCCAATACCAGCATCCTCCGGAAATCTTCTTCTGCATCATGCCGGGACATATAATCCATCACATTTGTCAGGTTATACTCTCCCTGGATACAGCGATAGATCGAAGCAAAACCCTCCTGCTCACTGGTAAACAACGGGCACTTAGAGGCCAGGTTTCCCCGATACCGGACAACGGTATACGGAACATGCCGTCTGCAGATCCTGCTGGCGATTTCTGCGGCATAGGCTTCAGAAAAAGGTTCCAGCCCTGTGTTCCTGCCGCTTGTACTCCCGCGCTTGTACAGGAAGATATCTCCTTCCTCTTCCCGTACCCAGCATTTCGCATAGGCACCGCTCGTTTCAAATTCTGGTGAAGTCGTGGAAAACTGCTCTCCGTATAGGCCGCCCTCAAAAGCGATCTTTGCGATTGCGTCATTGAACGGGTTTCTATACAGAGATACATCCGCCCACTTAAAAGAGCTGTCTATTGGCTTGACCCAGAAAGTATCGTTCAGGCTCAATGCATGTGTGATCTTTAAAAAGCCGTCAATTCGGGAGCAGCCGCACTGCCGCATCAATTCCGCAATGTGCTCCCTATGCTTCGGTGCCTGCCGCTGCTCCACCCATGTATGGATGGATGAAAAACCGATCGGCAGTTCCTCAGCTGAAACGTTGCAGACCTCCTCTTTTAAAAGGATACTTCCCAAAGCTCCGCTGGTGCAGGCAAATGTCAGAAGCACCTTATCCTTATTCATCAGGCAGTATCGTTCATCCACTTTGTTTTCCTCCTTCCTCTGTATCCCCCTCACAATTTTCCTTTATTATATCCATATCCTGACCAATCCGCAATCTTTTATTCGATACGTGCTTCAAATGTTTTCACCAATTCTTCCACCTCCTGCAGCTTCCACCATAGCCCCTGTTTCTTTATCATAGATCATAAATACGGCCCCTCTGACGGCCTGCTCCTTGCTGGCATCCGGATCTGCCCCATACGCTTCCTTGAATGCATCCAGTTCCTTCTGTACCGCATTTTGGTAATTCTATCTATAGCCGGAAGTATCACCTCATGTGGTACTTCCAGCCATAACCATCTTACCTTATTCAAAAATTTTCTGCCTATGCCTGTCTTTTCATTTATTGAACGTCAATACAATCTTTCTAATCGACGGATCTTTTGAATCCACAAAATCAAACGCTTCCTGCGCTTTTTCAATCGGATATGTATGCGAAATCGTTCCTGTCAGATTCAATTTCCCTTCCCGGATCAAATCGATTGCCTTCTGATATTTCTTATTCTGCAGTCTTGATCCTCTAACATCCAATTCCTTTGATGTGATCTCAAACTGATTAACTTCCGTAGGTGCTACAGAAAATCCCATAGTGATTACTCTTCCTGCATTTCCAGTTACCTCGAGAAGGGTAGGCAAAGACTCCTTCGTACACGCGGCATCGATGACTACAGTCGGTCGGTATCCGTCCGTCAGCTCCCTCGCCTTTTCTGCCAGATTCTCTTTCAGTAGATTTATTCCATAATCGGCCCCATTTTGCAACGCCTCCTCAACCTTACTGTCGATAATATCTGCCACAATAATCTTCGCTCCGCTCAGTCCGGCAATCTTAAGAATGCTACTCCCCAGTGCTCCGCAGCCCATGATCAGTAGTGTATCCTCTTCGCACAGCTCTGCTCTGGAACAGCTTTGAATCGCAATGGTAGTCGGCTCAATCATCACGGCCTCCTCATCAGACAGCCCTTCTGGAAGAAGATAGCAGTCCTTCTCCGGAACTACAATGTATTCCCGAAAACCGCCGTCAATATGTACGCCGCGTACCTTCAAATTTCCGCATACATTGCCTCGATTTTTCCTGCAGGCATAACATGTTCCGCAGTTAACAACCTGGTCAACAATGACTCTGTCTCCGACTTTTACATTTGTCACACCTTCACCGACTTCCTCAACAACACCAACCATCTCATGTCCAATAACACGTGGATAAGTGGCTGCCGCATTGGTACCGTGATAAATCCCTACGTCTGAACCGCAGATTCCCGCCGCCGTCATCTTCACCAGAACATTATTTTCCTTCGTAATAACCGGTTTCTCCATCTCAATTATTTTCAGCACTTCCGGTTTTTCAATCTGTACTCCTATCATCTAACCAAGCCTCCTATTTTTTCTTTGCATCGTTTGAGACTGATGCAACCAGAATCAATACTAATACCGCCCCCTGAATCAATTTCTGCATTCCCGGTGAAAGATTTGCTGCATTCAGGAAGGTTGACATCAATGACATCATAAGTGCTCCCAAGCATACACCTGCCACATTAGACTTTCCACCCGATGCCGCAGTTCCTCCTATAAATGTCGCTGCTACGGACGGAAGAAAATAGGTCGATCCCATATCCTGAAATGCTCCTCCGTTCAACGCTCCGCAAAGTGCACCTGATAATCCGCAGAGTGCACCCCCCAGTGTAAATGCCGTAATTACAACTTTATTTACCGGAATTCCCACATGCCATGCCGCAACACGTTTCTGCCCTACCGCATGAAGTTGTTTTCCATATTTTGTTTTATAAAGCAGCATCCCAAGTAAGACTGCCACCACTACACAGATCACCGTCAGCATGGACACTCCGCAGATATTGATATTGATAAATTTTACAAATGTACTGTTCGGCAAAGCCTTCATACTCGGCGCCGCTACAAGAACCAGCGTAAATATAATATATCCGGTCGCCAAAGTCGTGATCATAGCCGGTACTTTCAGATAAATATTAATTAGGCCATTCATGAGTCCGCACAATGCGCCGACCGCAATAGAAATAATCAGTCCCAGAACGAGATTGACATTCATCACACTACAGGATACATAGGCACACAATGTCAAAATATAGACCTGGGACAAATCAATTGCCCCCTCGCCGCTGGTAACCACTATCATCTGTCCCAGCGCAAGCAGAAGGGCAAAGATACAGAGCTTCGCACTCGCAAACAGCTGACTGACTCCGAATTTACCTGAGACCACTCCAATCGCAATCCAAAGCAGAACAGAACCCATAAGCGGCCATATAAATGCATATTTTGTCATTATCTTTTTCATTATTTTCTGCCCTCCTTCTTATGTGTGATCTGCTTGATTGCCAGTACAACAATCAAAATAATTCCCGTCACTGCCGTCTGATAGTTGGAATCAATCCGAAAGGATGTCAGCATTGTTGTTATAAATGACATCGCCACACCTCCGCACACAACTCCGATCGGAGCAACGATTCCTCCTGCCATCTCGCATCCTCCGATAATGACCGTTGCAATAGACAACATACAATACGATGCCGAAGAGTTTGCGTCCGCACTCATGCACACCACCGTAAATGATGACCCCGCAATCACTACCATGACTCCTGACAACGCATAATTTGTCATCTTAGCCAGTAAGTATGACCATCCAGAACGTTCTACTGCCGCAGCATTGTTTCCGATTCCACGCAAAATCATACCGTACTTCGCTTTATAGAGTATGTACCAGCTAAAAACTCCTCCGACAATACACCATACAATCGGCATCGGAATCAGCGGGAAGTTAAATTTGTACAGGCTTGACAGCCACTCCGGGCAGGAACCGCCCGGTGACGGTGCGATAACCAGTGCAATTCCCCACCATACGAACTGTGCCCCCAGTGTTACCACAATTGCCGGAATATTTCTTACATGAACCAAAGTTCCCATCACTACATAGCCGCCAATGAGAATCAGCAGACTGATTACACCCATCAGCGGATTCCCCGTCATGACAATCGCAACCAACACATTGACCAGCGCAATCGAATATCCATTTCCCATATCAATGTCACCGGATACAACTATGAACATCTGTCCCAGCGCTGCAAACACGAGAGGAACTGCTGAGGACACCAGCATCCGCATGCCCATGTAAGAAAGAATCCTTGGATTCATAGCCGTATTAGCCAAGACCATAATCAACACCGCTGCAATCGGAAGCAGATTTCTGGATGTCAAAATCTTATGAATATAATTCTCCTTTTCTTCCTTCACACTTGTGTCATGTTTTACTTCTTTGAAGGATGCTTTTACAATGTTTGCCACCGTAATTTTTTCATCCTTTAATTCTTCCGTAATTTCGCCCTCATGCATGATATATGCTCTGTCACAGATTTCAATCTCCGCATCCTCTGTCGAGTAGAGGATCACAGCTTTTCCTGCCTGTTTTGCCTCCTCCAGAAGCCCATAAATCTCCTGTTTCGTTTCGATATCAACTCCCGCAGTCGGATCATTCAGAATAATCAGGTCCGCGCCCGATGCGATTCCCCTGGCAATCAACGCCTTCTGCTGATTTCCGCCGCTCAGAGACATAATCGGACTATGGATGCCCTCTGCCCTGAACTTCAACTTGTCATACCAGGTCTGCGCAAGCTTCTCTGATTTCTTCTTATCCAGGAACAACCCTTTCTTCACCTGGTCCAGATTGCCGATCAAGGTGTTATCGAAAATATCCCACATATGGAATACACCCTCTGCCTCACGGTCACCGCTGACATAAGCGACGGTGGTATTTAATCGGACTCCATTCTTCTCCTGGCTTATCCGTTTTCTCGCACCAAAAATCAGATTCAGAAGCTGCTTCTGTCCAGAACCGACCAGACCTGATATTCCTACAATTTCTCCCTTATTTACATGCATATTGATATCATAAAGGCCCTTTCCGCTATAGCCTTTGATCTCGACTGCCGTATCTCCAACTTTCTTATCTTCGCTCGCCTTCTGCGCTTTTTCTTTCTTCGTTCCCTCTCCGCCGAGCATTTCTATCAGCTGCTCCGTCGTGATCTCTTCCGGATTACATTCGCCTGAATTCACACCATTTCTCATCATAACGATTCTGTCCGTAATCTTGCGGATTTCATCAAGCTTATGCGAAATATAAATAACCGCAACACCCTTGTCACTCAATTCCTTGACAACTCTGTGGAGCTGCTCGCCTTATCTGTGGAAAGTGCGGATGTCGGTTCATCGAGAATCAAGATTTTCAAGTTCTCCGTCATAAGTGTCTTACAGATTTCCACAATCTGTCGCTCTGCCAGAGTCAATTTTTCCACAGGCTTCATTACATCAATATGATTGTTAGGGAAATACTTTTCCAGCAGATCTTTCGTATCCTTCTTTGCAGCTTTTCTCCAGCCTGGTTTTGACAAAAGGCTGTGGCTAACATTCAGCATCGCAAAATTTTCATAAACACTCAGGTTCGTACAAAGTGACAGGTCCTGATATGCACAGGCAATTCCAGTCTCCTTTGCTTCTTTTGTCGTATAGTGCTCCATTGTCCTGCCTTCTACCTGAATGGTTCCGGCTGTCGGTGTGAGCACCCCTGTCATTACTTTGATCAGTGTGGATTTACCAGCACCATTGGAACCGACCAGACCGATGACTTCTCCGGCATATACCTGCAGATTTACCTTCTGCAATGCCTTTGTGATACCGAAAAATTTATCGATGTCTTTCATTTCCATATAGGGTGCCTGATTTTCATTCCTTTTCACCGCTTTACACTCCTTCTTTCTATTCGTCTTCTACCAGTGCAATGATTCTGATCGGACATCCGGAGCCGTCTTTCACTTTATTGGCAAGTCCAATCACATACGAGAATACCGGCAGCTGTCTGAGATTTGCCAAATTCTCCAGAATCGGAATATTATTTCCCAGCAAAATAGTGTGACAAGGATATATTTCACTTCCAAACGGATCTAATGCAAACGCATCGCTTCCTACTGCCGACACCTTCTTTTCCATCAGATACTGTGCCGCTTCGCCGTCGAGCCCCGGCCAATCTTTTAAAAATTCTTCTGCCGCCTGACCCAGCGCATATTTATCTTCCCATCCAAACCGGAGTAAAATAATATCTCCCTCTTTTACCGGACCGCTTTCTTTTTCAAACTTTTTCAGGTGCTCCAATGTATATGCCTGACACGGATCCAGAAAAGAAGCATCGATCATCACACCCCTTCCAATCACAGAAGTCACATCCACTTCGTCAATACCAATTCCGCCTTTTATAAAATGTTTCGGTGCATCAATATGCGTGCCAGAATGTTCCCCAAAAGTCAACTGGCGATGCATGGAAACAGCCCCCTCATCGTAGGTCTCATACACAACCGCTCCAAATCTGGCATGCGTCGGCCACACCGGCATTCCCGGCTCCAATGTATAACTCAGATCCACAATTCTGGAACCATTTACAAGCTGCTCCATCCGGGCAATAAACTCTTGTCCCATATCCTTATCCTCCTAATCCTCTTAATATCCCTTCACTGGGTATTCCGTTCCCTGTTATATAAAAGCCGACTGCCGTTTTACAGACAGCCGGCCCCTTTATATACATTTTTCCAGAATTCTCAAAGAATTACTTGTATAAATTCTCGCGTACCCATGCACGGTCATAGGTCGGGCAGCAAATGTCTTCATCTGCCACATCCTTGAAATTCTGAACATCGTCCTTTGTCACAACACCAAATGGATGAACCATATCATTCGGAACATCATATTCACCGCTTAGAATATCACACGCAACGTATACACCAGTAGCTCCATCCCACGGATTAGAAGATACAGACAGGGTATCATAACCTTCTGGTGCTTCATTTGCCCACCACTTCAGGAAGTATCCGCGGTTATCTCCGCCGATTACCGGAAGTTTTCTTCCTGCTGCCTGGAATGCCTGTACTGCTGCATAAGAATCTCCTCCCTGCGTTACGATTCCGTCTACTTCATCGAGGGTCGGAAGAACTGATGCCAGTTCTGTCTGCGCCTTAGATCCTGTCCAGTCTGTATAAATCTCTGCTACCACTTCTACATCCGGATATTTTTCGAGCGCCTTCAGAACACCTTCATGGGCGATGTTGTCAAACTCTGCTCCTGCTGTACCGCGCAGTTCAATGATCTTACCTTTTCCGCCGATTGCTTCACAAACATATTCTGTCAGAGCAGCCATCTGCTCAATCGTATCAAAATTGATCTGGTAACAATATTCACTATCTGATTCTACCGGGCCGTCGTTGATGATTACACACGGAATCTTTGCTTCGGCTGCTTCCTGAATTGCTCCGGTCAATGCGGTAGCAGAAATCGGGTCGATAATAATACAATCAACACCCTCTAAAATAAAGTTTTCAATCTGCTGAACCTGCTTAGATGCATCATTATTTGCCTCTGCTATCGTGAACTCTGCGATTTCCCCTGTTTCCTTCAATTCATCTACAGCTTCCTGCATATAACCTTCCATCGCCTGACGATATGTATTTCCATTAAAGCTGTTGGTAAAACCTATCTTGTATCCGCCAGATGACTCCTTCTTACTTTCTCCTTCGGATTCCCCTGAGCCACCTGAGCTTCCGCATGCTGCAAGTGCCGCTGTCATAGCCATTGTCATTAAAACTGTTAAAATTCTTTTTTTCATACTTTTTCCTCCTGTGCTTGTTAGTGCTTCGCCTTACTTGTATACTAGAATATTCGTTTTTCGCAAAATCAACTTTTCTTTTCTTATAAAATGACTAAATCAAAAATGATTCGATTTCTAAATTGAAGGCAAAAAAAGGGACTGTGAAAAAACAGTCCGAATAAAAAAGAGGATTTTCAATACACATTAGTGGTTGAAAATCCTCTTTTTGTGGTAAAATTTATCTGCAAGATGCCGATACCGGCTGTTCGGAAAAATCACGGCCCTGTTAGAGGAAATGATCAGCTACTCCCAGGGCATGGAAAAATACATGAAATTTCCAATGTTCAAAAAAGAGACGGAAGATGAAAAGTATCATAATAACCCATACAGCTATCCTTAGCAAAGCCCCTTCCCTATGCTGACCGCAGGCGGCACACAAAGGATACCGTTGCCCTCATCCGTGAATTAGCTTCCCATATGGACGACCACGAAATCGCAGATCCTTTAAACCAAACCGGGCTGACTACTCCGGAAGGGAAAAAATTTACCTATGCCGGAGTCAGATGGATCCGTTATAAACATGGTATTTCCGGACCTTATGAGAGAAACCGTCAGGGCATTTCTGTCACGGAAGCTGCCAGTCTGCTGGGCTTTTCCACCGGGAAGGTCTACTACGGTATCTCCACTGGTAAGATTCCTGCCAGGAAACAGCATTCCGGATGGCCCTGGGAGGTATTGATTGATAAATGCTGATACCAAATTGCTCTCCGCTACACTTGGCGGTAAATACCCGTGGTCAGACTTTCACTGACTAGATTAGTGCCATGCTTGGCACACAACAATATTCTCTTCCCGGAAATATTGTGGATATGCCCTTTTCAAATCTTCTTTATCCAATTTGTAATGTGTCAGGTGCTTAATCATGATATCCATTCCTTTTTCTGCATCTCTTTTGCGAAGCGCATCCAGAATTGCCATATGGTCATCGACCACATATTGATTATCCACACTTTTCAGTCTCAAACTTCGAACCCTGTCATAATAAATCATCATGGTATTCAATAGTTTGTATGTCTGCATTTTATTTGCAATGATAAATAACTCCTCATGGAATTGGTTGTCCAGTTCCAACAACTTCTTGGGTTCAAAATTCTCTATGTAAAACTGCTGCAGTTTAATATTCTTTTCTAGTGTCTTAAGCCTTTCTTTTTCCACCTTTTCACAGATTTCTTTAATCACAGCCTTTTCCAGCGTCAAACGCATGAACTCCGCCTCTTCTACCAGTTCATAATCAATCAACGAAATATAGCTTCCTCTCTGCGGATAGATTTCTATCACTTTGATTTTACTTAATTCGATAAGCGCCTCTCTCACAGGTGTCCTTGAAATTCCCAGCTCTGACGCCAGTTCATTTTCACTGATTCTGCTCCCCGGCTCCAAATCTAGCGAAATAATATTCTGTCGTATAATGCGCAGCGCATATTCTCTCGCCGTCTCTCGCTTTAACCGTTCGTATACGATCATAGTTGTCTTCCCTCATACCTTCTTTATTTTCCCAGAGACCCTTTCCTGTCAGATGTCCCCGGTTCAGTAATATGCTGCCAGGTCCAAAAGTCAAGCTTTTCGTGCTTATAAAAAAATATGACTTTTGGACCCCTAAAAACATAAGAAAGCAGCCTGATCAGGGCGGGTTTCGAATGTTTTTAGGATTTCAAAAGCACAAAGTGCTGAGATATCCGTAAGCATCAGGTGTCAAAATACCTTTTGCCCCAACGTCGTAATATACTACTATACCACTCTGTCATAGTAAGTATAACGCAAAACCAGATAAATCGTCAATATATCCCAATTTTACTTTTCATTCTTTTCTCTACGCTGTCACATCCATTTGGCTTTCAGTTTCCATAATCGGTACATCGATTCATCGATTCTGTCTTCTGCTTTTATGGCCTCCAGTGCCGCACGATCCGCAGTATAATTGTCCGCAACCGCCTCCATATTCAGTGCATCCGTAACCACAGCCCCTTCAAACCCCATCTCACCTTGCAGAAGATCAGTTATAAGAACATCAGATGAAATCGCCGACCTCGAATCTTCCGTGATATCCGGGCAGGAAATATGCCCTGCTATAATCACCTGCACTCCCGCTTCTACTCCGGCTTCGAAGGGAATCAGCTCCTTTCCAACGGACTATTGTCCCCTATATAATATTACATCTCCATCTGTTCCACTTAACTCAATAGATTTAAAGAACCGTTCCAGCATGTCCTCTGGGGATTGAAGATCTGCACTTCCTTCGCTGGCTAAATTGTAATGCCTCCTAAACCGAACTTCTAAATATCAAATACAAAAATACATATATGCATTTACAGAGCCACATATACGTCAGTCAGATTGAATTTGATGCACGAAAGGGTCAATGTATATATGGAAAAAGCGGTATAACACTGCCATGCTATACCGCTATCCCAAATTTAAAAGCATATTATGAAATCCCTAAAAAGAGGGTTCCTGGCAATCCTCCGGGAAGATCTCCACAAAGCAACACAAATTAATTGATACTACCACAGGCAGATTACTCATCTTTCATCCGTTTTTCTTATCTCCAGATATTTCACATAATCGTTACATGAAATCACGTCCCCGATCAATTTCCGGTTCTCCGAATTTCTCAGATTATAGAAATATACTGGCAAATGATCGATTTCTTCGCCCAGGTCATCATATATGGTACAAAACACTTTATCGTATTCATTTTCTATTCTGCCCTCACCAAAGAAGCCTTCCATCAAATCTACTTCATTCTGGACATCATCCGGTACCTCATGAATCTCACCCAGAACCATCTCATCCCCTGTCGTCAGGGCAGGATACGCTTTACCCCTGATAGCGTGGAGAGAGCCTTTCACATAAGCATAGCGCCGGAATGTATCATGAGCTTTGTAATAGTACTCATAATTATACATACCCACACGAAGTGTCCCATATACAAACACTCTTCTCATCAGTGTGTTGCACCGCCCATCACCTTAATATCTGTGGGTGTGTCTACAATTGCCTCAATTGCGGCTTCAATACCCTCCACCAGTACATCCTGTGACATGGACGGCATATTCTTTTTATCTATTACCTGCTGGGGCAGGAAAGGAATATGGATAAAACCACTGCGCTTTCCAGGATATTTGGCTGCCAGCATATGACAGATTCCGTATGTCACATGGTTGCAGACAAAGGTACCCGCCGTATTGGATATGGATGCGGGAATTCCTCTGCTCTGAATCCGCTGAACCATGGCCTTGATCGGAATGGTTACAAAATAAGCAGCCGGCCCATCCGGATAAACAGGCTCGTCAATAATCTGATTTCCCTCATTGTCAGGAATACGGCAGTCATCCACATTGATACCTACCCGCTCTACGGTTATATCCGGTCTTCCGCCTGCCTGTCCGATGGACAAAACTACATCCGGGTCATATTTGACCACAGCCTCCTCGATTACCCGGAGGGACTTATGGCACACAGTGGGTATCTCCAGCTTGATAATCTCCGCCCCCGAGATATTATCTCTCAGTCTTTTTACCGTCTCAATGGCCGGATTTACCGGCTCTCCCCCGAAGGGGTCAAATCCTGTCACTAATATTTTCATTTCTTTCTCCTTATCTGAATCCAATTACAAGCATCAGAATAATGTGAACTGCGATCATCATTAATGCCATAGGAACCTGCGCCTTAATAACAGACCACTTGGGATCCTTTGTCTCAAGTACCGCACAGGGAACAATATTAAAGTTCGCCGCCATAGGGGTCATCAGCGTACCGCAGTAACCTGCTGTCATACCCAGCGCACCGATTACAGCCGGATTACCGCCCTGCATGATAACGAAGGGAACACCGATTCCTGCTGTAATAACAGTAAACGCGGCAAATGCATTCCCCATGATCATAGTGAAAATGACCATACCAAAAACATAGATTATAACTCCTATTACGATATTTCCTTTGGGAACTACGGATGAAATCATATTAGAAATAACTTCACCCACACCAGCCTCTGAAAATACACTTCCCAGTGCGCCCAGCAGCTGAGGCAGCAAGCAGGCGGCTCCAACCTGCATAAGCAGACGTGAAGTATCTTCTCTTGTCTCGCTTACCTTTGGTTTACAAATGACAAATGCCAAAATCAAGGCAAGTACACAGGCTACACCTGTCATAATTGCGCCATTCAGCGCTGTAGGAGTGACAACCCCCTCTGCATTCACAACATCATATTTCACAAAAGATAAAACCAGAGCAATAACACCAACGGTGACTGCCGGAATAAATATTTTCGTTCCGATTCTCTCGCTGGCCGCCTGTTTGGACTGTGCGGCAGCTTCCGCGAACTTACCCATTTTTACCTGTTTTGTAAGAGTCAGGCAGCCCATAACCAACAGCATTGCGCCGGTAACCACAGGAGGAAGAACTTTACCCAGCATGAAGATCAGCCCTGTCAGTGTCCAGAAAATAATTGTTCCGACTTTTGCCTCTTCGTTCTTTCTTGCACGGAAAGCAGTATCAAAACATACCAGTCCGCAGAGAACATAGAAAAATTCCGGCAAATATATACCTAAAAAATCTGTCATTATTTCTTTCCTCCCTTCACCTGTCTGTCAAACAGGAATACCTGTACCATCGTCAGGATGATCGAGATAATCATAACGAAAATAGAAGATGATGCAATACTGGAAAGTGTAACATCATATCCAGCCACGGCAAGCCCGGACTGAATCAGCACGACACCAGACGCTGCAGGAAAGCAGTTCTGCGCGAAGAAGTTACCATAGTTCTCAGATGCGGCTGAAAGACCTTTTACTTTCTCATCTTCCTTTTCTGTCAGCCTGCATCCCTTGGATGCTTCTGCAGCCGCAGCAGTCATCGGTAAGATCAGAGGGCGAATAAACTGAACGTGTCCGCCAATTCGAATATTCATTGCAGATGCTAACGAACGAATCACAATCCACAGCGACAAAACCTTTCCTGCGGATGCATTCTTAATCTTTCCAATCAAATAAGCTGCCCTCTCCTTCATACCAAAACGCTCGATGATGGCAATTACCGGGAACATAATAAGGAAAATAGACATCAGTCTATTGTTTACAAAAGATGTCCCTATAATCTCCAGTATATGAAAAAAATCCAGGCCTGATACAAGACCAGTCACAATTCCTGCCACAAGTACTACGGCCAGAACATCCAGTTTCAGTGCAAAGCCTAAAACAATAATCACTACACCAATTAATTTAATAATTTCCATATCCTTCCCCTTTCTTAGCTATAAAGCATACAACCTGCAGAAGAGATTTCCTTTTCCTGAGTCTTCCCCCTTTCATTGCAAACCTCTTCTTTTCATCATTAAAATATCTTACAGAAAAATACATGATTTTACATTATTATATATGAAAACTACAAACATGTCCACACTTAATATGCCATCCAACAGCGTAAATTTACCTTCGGAAATAGGACTCCGGCGGCGCATGGGGCGGGAGCATGATTTCCGTGTGGACGATTTCGCTCTTGTGGGAACAGTATTTCTGCTTCTGGTCGTATTCAGAGAATAACCGTTCCCCGCTTTGGTAGGCGGCGGAAACAACGGCGGACTGACCTTTGCTGCCATACCACTCTACAATCTTCTGGAAATTTTTCTGGGCAGCTTCAGTAGAAGCATCTTCAAGGAATTTCTTTTTCCATTCCTCCATGCTGCCATAATTCTCAATGAAAATCGCTTTCTGTTCTTCGCTCATATTCGCTGCCATAGAGTTATACATATCCTCTAATTCAATCTTAGTAAATACTTCAAAGTCCATTGTGTTATCTCCTTTCAAAATCCTGTCTATGCTGGTAATCAAACGCTCCATACGTTCTTTCTTTGCCACCAGCATTTTTCGCTGCATTTGCAAAACCTGATTTTTTTGAAGAGCTGGATTTTCTATGACTGCTTTGATTTCTTTCAGGGAAATATCAAACTCACGGAAAAACAAAATCTGTTGCAATGTCTCCAATGCTTTATCGTCATAAAGCCTGTATCCTGCTTCACTTTTGTCTGTCGGCTTCAAAAGTCCGATTTCATCATAGTAGTGAAGCGTGCGTACGCTGATACGCGTTAAATCCGATATTTCCTTTACTGTTCTCATTGCCGTCAACCTCCTGTTCTTGATATACTCACTATAATCTATTACACACCGTAAGGGTCAATAGGTAATTTCAAGTTTTTCTTTGAGTATATCATCTTTCTATCCACACCGGAAGAAGCACCACAGGATGATATAACACTTGTTGAACGGAAACAGCTTGCAACGCAAGGTGTTTCCGTCCGGCAAGTCCACAAAGGGGGAGCTGGCGGCAGTCAGCGCAGGGGAAGGGTATAGTTGCACCCTCTTTCAGAGGGGAAATCATCGGCTTGCCACTCTGAAAGCAATCTTCGCCGTTTCCGGCGTTCTGCCTTTACTCATTTTCCGGTTTTTGAGATAGTATCTGCTCAACGATTTGCCGGTTCTCGCTCCGATGGAACAGCAGCTACAAAATCACGCTGACCTGTTCATCCGTTACAAGCTTCGGGTGGGACAGGTAGCTTTCCAGCTCCGCCTTGTATAATCATAAAAACCTCCTGATATATGTCTTTATTTATTGTTATAAAACAGGGGAATGGGTAACCTCTGAAATCCGACACGGGCGGCCGGCACTGTAATGGTGTCGGCTGCTTAATATTTAAAAATTGGGGGTACGCTTTTCTTCATTAAGCATAATATAACATTGTAATATCTACAATTATCAATCAAGAGGGAAAAATTATGAATGAAGATATGAAAAAGCCTTGTCCTCCAAAGCAACACGTTCACGAAGTAACCGGAAGCGTTAAGATTTCCGGGTGCTGTGAATATGCTCATAACCATCGGTTTGCTACAGTGTCCAGTGAAGCAATTCCCTGTGATGGCAGCCACGTGCATGAAGTAAAATTTCAAACCGATTCTTGTAATGGCCATACCCATGAATTTTGCGGCACATCCTCAACGGCAATTGATGTTGGTTGTGGAAAACACGTACACCTTATTAAAGGATGTACCTCTATGGACGCAGGACACAAACATGACTTTATCGTTGCGACATTAATTGAAAACCCTGTTTGTGATTAAATACTTTCCCCGGCTTAGGCCGGGGAAATCCCTTATAATAAACGTTTCGACCAGTTATTTAGCAATAGCTCATAAAGGTATTGCGCCTTGCAATACCTTTCGCAGTAAGCACGTGATCACGCTGGTACTGCAGCACGGCTACCTCCAGCCCATTGCCAAAGCTGCCAGGCACTCTACACCCTGCGGGTTCGTTTCCCGCCAGATCCACTTTTAAAGGGTTCCTTTATTTATGCGGTTTTGTGGTTCTTTGAAAAGAGGCTGCACCCCCATAAAAAGGGAGTGGAAACTCATATCTATGCAACACGAAAATGAGATGAGAAATCACGACGCTTATCTATTGTATCAGGCTGCTCTTGAGCGGTACCCAATGGGAGCAAAAGCATCAGGCGGTCCGTTTTATAGATTTTAATTTTCGGTAAGACTGGCTTCCCGGCATAGTGACGGCGGCAATGGCAACTGCCAACAGACTGATATGTGCAAGGGTA
>PPYE01661783.1_pt1 | contig 45887 bp, 38 predicted proteins | sample 1559881 | NCBI WGS metagenome assembly PPYE01 (sample SAMN08240022, study PRJNA423297) | Human gut metagenome, whole genome shotgun sequencing project.
GGTCGGCGGCGGTGCCCGCCGGGGCGCCGGGTTTGGGGGGCGGGTTTTTCAGCACCGCCGCCCCCGCCCCGCAGACGGTGAGGATCACCGCCCCCAGGGCACCGAAGCAGGCCCGCATGCCGAATTTTCCCCCGATGCCCCGCACGAACAGGGTGAGAAAAGCCCCCGAAAGTCCCATGGCCGCCCCGGTGACTCCGGTGGCCAGACCTTTGCGGTCGGCGTACCATTTCTGGGCACAGGCCAGCACCGCCGGGGCCAGAAAGGCGCTGCCCACCCCCGCCGGCACGCTGTAGGCCAGCAGAAACAAAGGGGCGTTGCCCGCCGGGGCCACCGCCGCCAGCAAAAAGCCCCCGCCCATGAGCAGGGTACCCCAGCCCGCGGCGAACCGGGGGCCCCGGGCGTCCTGCAGCAGGCCGCCGATGGCACACCCCACCCCGTAACCCGCCACCAGCACCGCAAAGACCATGCTGGCCTGGGCCCGGGTAAAGGCGTATTCCTCCATGACCGGGCGCTGGAACACCCCCCACGCCGCCGGGATGCCGGTGAGCAGCTGCACCGCCGCCCCCGCCGCCAGAATCTGCGGCGCGCCTTTCTTCTGCTTCACAGTTCCGCCCCCTTTGTCTCCTTTCAGTATTCCCCGCCAAAAGGGCGGAAATTCCCGGCAGCAGAGCCTGCTTTCGGTTGACAAACCTACCGCCCGGGGGCTATGATATACAGTACAGCGCGGCAAAACGCCGCGGATCCGCCATTTCCCGCGATCTTCGCGGACATTTCAAACACAGTAAGGAGCTGCCAAGCTATGAAAACCCAACCCTTGAAAGGCATGCGGGATCTGCTGCCCAACGAGCAGGCCCTGCGCGACCACATCCAGGCCGAGATCCTGGCCACCTACCGTGCCGCCGGGTTCCAGCGCATTTCCACCCCCATCCTGGAGGATATGGAGAATCTGGACAAGAGCGACGGCGGCGACAACCTGAACCTGATCTTCAAGGTTCTCAAACGCGGCGACAAGCTGGCCGCCGCCCTGCGCAGCGGGGACGAGTCCCAGCTTTCGGACATGGGCCTGCGGTACGACCTGACCCTGCCCCTCTCCCGCTACTACGCGGCCAACCGCAATTCCCTGCCCCACCCCTTCAAGGTCATCCAGACCGACCGGGTCTACCGGGCCGAGCGTCCCCAGAAGGGCCGCCTGCGGGAATTCGTCCAGTGTGACATCGACATCCTGGGCGATGCCAGCCCCAACGCCGAGGTGGAACTCATCGACGTGACCGCCCGGGCGCTGCTGCGCATCGGCTTCTCCGGCTTCACCGTGAACATCAACGACCGCCGCATCCTGCGGGCCATGCTGGCCGGGATGGGCTTTGCCGAGGACACCCTGGATTCGGTCTGCATCAGCTTTGACAAGCTGGACAAGATCGGCGCCGACGGTGTGCGGGGCGAACTGGAGGAGAAGGGCTTCCCTGCCGAAGCCATCGCCGCCCTGGACGCCTTCCTGCGCGGGGGTGACTTCAGCCTGGAGGCCGTCACCGCCGCCTGCGGCGAGAAGGGCCCCGAGCTCACCGCCGACCTGCGGTATGTGCTGTCCACCGCCGAAAAGCTGGCCGCCGGACGGTACGGCATCGCCTACTGCCCCAGCCTGGTGCGCGGCCAGGGCTATTACACCGGCATGGTGTTCGAGGTCACCTGCCCCCAGTTCTCCGGCGCGGTGGCCGGCGGCGGCCGGTACGACAACATGGTGGGCAAGTTCATCGGCCAGACGGTGCCCGCTGTGGGCTTCTCCATCGGGTTTGAGCGGGTCTGCGGCATTTTGCTGGAACAGGGCTACGCCATCCCCGGCGCCAAGCCCAAGCTGGCCCTGCTCTATCTGCCCGAGGCCGATTTTGCGGACGTGCTCACCAAGGCCGAGCGGCTGCGGGCCGACTACGACGTGACCGTCCTGGCCCAGGCCAAGAAGCTGGGCAAGCAGTTCGGCACCCTGGAAGCCGCCGGGTTCAATGCCGTGGCCTTTGCGGACAATGAGGACATCAAGGTTCTTGGTCAAAAGGGCTGAAAAACGCAGCAAAACCTTAGCGGAAACGCCGAAAAATGGCGTTCCCGCTTTATTTTTGGCATCAATTTGTAACGTGCGTCGGTCTTTTCCGTGTTATACTGGTGACAGAGGAAGACATTCCGGAAAAGGAGGAGATCCCATGAAACGAACCCATTGGCCCGTCCGCCTGACAGCGGCCCTGATGGCCCTGGTCCTGGCAGTTTCCCTGAGCGGCTGCGGGGCATCTGGCGGGGACAAGTTTGCCGCTGCCGATGTCACCGAATCCACCGAGGCCGCCGCCATGCCGGAGGAGACGCTGACCTCCGGCAGCACCGCCGACGGGGCCGAAGCCGGGGAAGGCGCCGGGACCGTGACCCTGGACCCGGGCGCCACCAGCGAGAGCGCCCGCAAGATCATCTATACCGCCAATCTGGAACTGGAAGCCACCGATTTTGACGCCGCCCGCACCGCCCTGATGGAGGCGGTGGAAGCCCAGGGCGGGTATCTGGAACACAGCAGCCAGGATGGCAGCGCCGAGTACCAGAGCCGCAGCCTGACCTGCACCGTGCGGGTGCCGGCGGAACATTACCGGGCCTTTCTGGAATCCGCCGCCCAGGTGGGCAGCCAGCGCTACCTGAGCGAGGACGCCAACGACATCACCGCCGGGTATGTGGATGTGGAGGCCCGACTGGCTGCGCTGGAAAACCAGCGGGACCGGCTCAACGCCCTGGCCGCTTCCGCGGAAACCACCGCCGACCTGCTGGAGATCGAAAGCCAGCTTTCGGACGTGCAGTATGAGATCGAAAACTACACCCGCCAGCTGCGGGCCATGGACGACCAGATCAGCTACTCCACCGTGAACATCAACCTGTACGAGGTGGCGGTGCTGACCCCGGTGACCCCCGTCACCTTCGGGGAAAAACTGGGTCGGGCCTTCGGGGATGGCTGGGAGGTCTTTGTGGACTTCATCCAGGGCACCGTGCTGGCCGTTGTGTACATGTGGCCGCTGGTGATCCTGGCGGTGGTGGTCATCGCCGTGCTGCTGGCCACCCGGCCCGCCCGTCGCGCCCGCCGGCAGGCCAAAGCCGCCGCAAAACAGGCCGCCCGCAGCCAGGGCAACACCGCCTACACCTACCCGACCTCTGCCAATCCGGACCCGTCCCGGGAGGAAAAGACGCCCCCGCAGGAGGACGGCACTCCCAAATACTGAGGCTACCCCAAAGCAGCAACGCCCCCGCGGCCATCTGGCCGCGGGGGCGTTTTTGTTCCGGGTCACGGGGTTTCCCGGGAGGGAGGATACAGGCTGCCCCGGCTGCGGAAAAAGAGGACGCAGCCCACGGCGCTGACCAGGGCCTCGCTCACCGGGAAGGCCAGCCAGACCCCCGGCATGCCGAAGAGGGCCGCCAGCAGCAGGGCGGCGGGCACGATGACGAAAAGCCCCCGCAGCAGCGAGATGGCCTGGGCGGGCGCCGGACGCTCCACCGAGGTGAACCAGATGCAGAGGATCACGTTGGCTCCGGCAAAGAGGGCTCCCAGGAAGTAGAGTTTCAGCCCCTGTACCGCGATGGCCTGCAGGGTTGGGTCGGCCTCGCTGTTGAACACGCCGGCGATGGTCCCGGCCCCCGCAAAGATGCCCAGATACACCACCACGGTCACCGCCGCCATGCTGAGCAGGGCGTAGCGCAGCAGCCGGAAGAGGTCGGGCCGCCGTCCGTGGCCCCAGGCCCGGCTGACCAGGGGCTGCATGCCCTGGGCCAGACCGGAATACACCGCCAGCACCACCAGGGACAGGTTGGCCACCACCCCGTAGGCCGCCACGCCGGTGTTGCCAGCCAGACGCAGGATCAGGAAGTTGAAGGTGACCATGACCACCGCCCCGGAGAGCTGTTCCAGCAGGGAGGGCACGCCCAGGGCCGCGATGCGGACGGCGGTGCGGCGCTGGGGGCGGCAGGGCACCGGGCGGAAACCGCACCGGGGGTTGGCCCAGTGGGGCGCCTGGATGAGGATGCCGATGACCGGGGACACGCCGGTGGCCAGCACCGCGCCCAGGATGCCCAGCCCGAAGGGGAAGATGAAGATGTAGTCCATGACGATGTTGGCCAGACTGCCGGTAACGGTGGCGGCCATGGACAGCTGGGGGGCGCCGTCGTTGCGCATGAAGCATTGCAGCACGTCATTGAGCAGGAAAGCCGGAGCAAAGAGCAGCAGCACCCGCAGGTAGGTGGTGGTCATGGTGTGGACGGTGCCGGTGGCCCCCAGCAGGGCGGCCAGCGGGCCGGGAACGGTGAGCCCGACCAGCACGAACACCGCCGCCGCGGCCGCCGCCATGCCCAGGGTGTGGGTATAGACCACATTGGCTTCCTCCCGGGCATTCTGGCTTTTGAGCACCGAGAAGCGGGTGGCCCCGCCCATACCCAGCAGAAGGCCGATGCCGTGGATGACGTTGTAGACGGGAATGGCCAGGTTCAGGGCGGCCAGTCCCTCACTGCCCAGACCCTGGGCCACAAAGAAGGTATCCGCCAGAATGTAGCAGGACATCGCCATCATGCCCAGCACGCTGAGCACCGCATAGCGGCCGAATTCGGCCCGCAGGGTCGGATTTGTATGGTTCATGGTTTTGCCTCCTTTTGTTTGTCAGTCTGTCCCCGCACCGGGCCAAACATACAAAAAACGCCGGTGCTTCGCGTCTTCAATGGCCTACGACGCAAAGCCCAGCGTTTTGTATAACCCACCCGGCGGCGGGTCCTTATTCAATTTGTGTTCAGTGGTTGTCCACCAGCGCGATGGACAGGTCCTGCAGCTGCTTGGGGTCCACCACGTCAGGCGCACCGGACATGGGTTCGCCGGCGTTCTGCACCTTGGGGAAGGCGATGACATCCCGGATGGAATCCTTCTTCAGCATGAGCATGACCAGACGGTCCAGACCGTAGGCCATACCGCCATGCGGGGGCGCACCGTACTTGTAGGCATCCATCAGGAAGCCGAAGCTGGCGCGGGCCTTCTCCTCGGTGAAGCCCAGGGCGCGGAACATGCGGTCCTGCAGGGCAGGGTCGTTGATACGGATGGAACCGCCGCCCAGCTCCACACCGTTGAGCACGATATCGTAAGCCAGGGCGCGGCAGGCACCGGGGTCGCTCTCTACCTTGTCCAGGTCTTCCGGCTTGGGCATGGTGAAGGGATGGTGCATGGCCATCCAGCGGCCTTCCTGCTCGCTGTACTCGAACAAGGGGAAGTCCACCACCCACAGGAAGTTGAAGGCCTCCTTGTCGATGAGCTCGTACTTGCGGCCCATCTCCAGACGGACCTGGCCCAGGGCGGTGCAGGCGCGGACCCAGTCGGTGTCGCTGACCAGCAGCAGCACGTCCCCGGTCTCCACGTTCAGGGCCTGGTACAGGGCGGTCTTTTCCGCCTCGGTGAGGAACTTTTCAAAGCTGGAGGAGGTGCTCTCGGCGGTCAGGCGGCTGTAGGCCAGACCCTTGGCGCCGTAGGTCTTGGCGACCTCGCCCAGCTTGTCGATGTTCTTGCGGGTCAGGCGGTCGGCCATGCCCTTGGCGTTGATGGCACGGATGGTGCCGCCGGCGGCCAGGGCATCGGCGAAGGGCTTGAAGCCGGTGCCGGCAAAGACGCTGCTCACGTCCTGGATCTCCAGACCGAAGCGGGTATCCGGCTTATCAGAGCCGAAGCGGCTCATGGCCTCGTCCCAGGGCATGCGCACGAAGGGGGTGGGCACGTCGATGTTCAGGATCTCTTTCCACAGACGCTTGATGAGGCCTTCGTTGATGGTCATGACATCGTCCTCGGTGACGAAGGACATTTCCTCATCGATCTGGGTGAACTCCGGCTGACGGTCGGCGCGCAGGTCCTCGTCCCGGTAGCAGCGGGCGACCTGGAAATAGCGGTCGAACCCGGACAGCATCAGGATCTGCTTGTACAGCTGGGGGCTCTGGGGCAGGGCGTAGAAGTGGCCGGGCTGCACACGGCTGGGCACCAGATAGTCACGGGCGCCTTCCGGGGTGGACTTGATCAGGGTCGGGGTCTCGATCTCGCAGAAATGCTGATCGTAGAAGTAGCTGCGCACCACCTGGCAGATCTTGGAGCGCATGACGATGGGCTCGTGCATGGACGGGCGGCGCAGGTCCAGGTAGCGGTAGCGCAGGCGCAGGTCATCGTTGACATTGATGCCGTCGCGGATCTCGAAGGGCGGGGTCTGGGCTTCGCTGAGCACCCGCAGTTCGCTCACATACAGTTCCACATCGCCGGTGGCGATCTTGTCGGTCTTGGCGGCGCGCTCCCGCAGAGTGCCCCGGGCAATGACCACATATTCACTTTTCAGGCTTTCGGCCTTGGCAAAGACATCCTTGGGCGTGTCCTCGTCAAAAACCATCTGCAGAATGCCGGTGGTATCCCGCAGGTCGGCAAAGATGATGCCGCCCTTGTCACGGGCGCGGGCGATCGAACCGCAGACGGTCATCTCCTTGCCCGCGTCGGCCAGGCTGACTTCGCCGCAGTAGTTGGTGCGGCGCAGGTTGCCCATCGTTTCCATAACTCTCTATCCCCTTTTGGTGGAATCTTATTTGCTGAAACTTAATTATAACGCGGCCATGCCATTTTGGCAAGGGGCCGGACGGGAAAAGCGCAGCTTTTGCCGAAGGGCGGCGGCCGGTTTTTCCTTTTTGTTTTGTTGGGGGCTTACGGGCAGACGGATGCCTGCCGGGAAGTCTTTCCTTTTCGTGCCCGAAAAGGAAACGAAAAGGGCCCGCCGTTCCGATGCGGCGGCCGCCGGCTGGGGCTGCGGCCCCAGACCCCAAGATGCGGCCACCTAAAGACGGCCTATTCACCGGCCTGGGGGCCGGTGAACAAGGAAGTGATTTAAAACCATTTCCCACAAACGGCTACTGACCGAAGACCTTTCGGTCACGTCATTTTAATCCATTCCTTGCTCAGGCCCCCCAGGGCCTGAGTAGGCCGTCGTAAGGTGGCCGCACTCCCCGGGTCCAGGGCCGCAGCCCTGCAACGCTGCGCGTTGGTTTTTGCATCGTGCTTCGCACGATTTCGCAGCATAGCTGCTCAAGCAAAAAGACCGCCCTGCCCCAAAACGGGACCGGCGGCCGAAAAAGCATTTATTTGTTTTTCTGGTTCTTGATGACCTTGAGGCGGCTGAACTCCTCGCGCTCCTTCTCGGACAGAGCTTCGTCGATGAACTTGACGGTGGCTTCCATCTGGGGGATCTGCACGTTGCCCAGGGCGTTGGCACGCTTCTGGGTCTTGCGGATGGCTTCCGCCAGACGGATGACGCTGGTTTCCACCTCGGCCAGTTCCACGGTCAGCTTCTTGACTTCGTTGAACTTGAGGTAGGCGTTGTCCAGCAGCCCGTTGGTGGATTCCAGACCGTAATACAGCCCCAGGGGGGCGCTGGGTTCCAGCGTGACGGTGGGCAGTTCCACGCCCATGACGCTGCGGCGCTCGATGGTCAGGCCGGTCTCCACCGGGACACTGGCCGTGAACTCGCCCACCGAGCCCAGGGTGATGTTGGCGCGCTGCAAGGCGTCGTAGGCTTCGGCGTAGGACGCACTGATCTTATCCTGGATCGCCGCGGCGCGGTCGATCAGGCGCATCATCTCGCGCACCAGAATGTTGCGCTTGCGGTCCATCAGTTCATAGCCCTGCTCGGCCAGCGCCAGACTGCGCTTGGTGGCCATCAGGTTGGATTTTGTGGGAAATACCTGCTGCACGATGAATCACCTGCCTTTGCCAGAGAATTGATGTTCGGACATTATTCCGCCTTGGGGGCCGGCTGGGCGTCCAGCATGGCCTGACGGCGCAGACGGCGCTTGCGGGCCGGCTCGTAGTAGGTATCCAGAGGCTGGTCGTCGCAGCGGTCCAGGGCGGCGCGGGGCAGTCCGGCCAGCAGTTCCCAGCCCAGGTCCAGGGTCTCTTCCATGGAGCGGTTGGTGTTGCCCTGGCCGATGAAGCGGTGCTCGAATTCCCGGCCGAACTGCATCAGCAGCTTGTCGCTCTCGGACAGTTCTTCCTCGCCGATGACGCTGGCCAGCGCCTTGGCGTCCTGCACCTTGGCGTAGCAGGCAAAGAGCTGGTTGGCCAGGGTGACGTGGTCGTCACGGGTGTAGCCGGCGCCGATACCGTCCTTCATCAGACGGGACAGACTGGGCAGCACGGCCACGGGCGGATAGATGCCGGTGGCGTCCATGGCACGGTCCAGCACGATCTGGCCTTCGGTGATGTAGCCGGTCAGGTCGGGGATGGGGTGGGTGATGTCGTCACCGGGCATGGTCAGGATGGGAATCTGGGTGACAGAACCGGTGCTGCCCTTGATGATGCCCGCCCGTTCGTACAGGCTGGCCAGGTCGGAGTACAGGTAACCGGGGAAGCCCTTACGAGCGGGAATCTCGCCCTTGGAGGAGGAGAACTCACGCAGGGCTTCGCAGTAGCTGGTCATATCGGTGAGGATGACCAGCACGTTCTTGCCCAGGTCAAAGGCCAGATACTCGGCCACGGTCAGGGCGGCGCGGGGGGTGATGATACGCTCGATGATGGGGTCGTTGGCCAGGTTCAGCAGCATGACCACCCGGTCCATGGCGCCGGTGCTGACAAAGGAATCCCGGAAGTATTCGGCCACGTCGTTCTTGACGCCCATGGCGGCGAAAACGATGGCGAAGTCCGAACCGTCGGACACGCTGGCCTGCTGCACGATCTGCACAGCCAGCTCATTGTGGCGCATGCCGGACCCGGAGAAGATGGGCAGCTTCTGGCCGCGGATCAGGGTGGTCAGGCAGTCGATGGAGGAGATGCCGGTGTGGATGTAGTTCCGGGGATACACACGGCTGACCGGGTTGATGGGAGCGCCGTTCACATCCCGGCGGGCCACCGGGTAGATATCGCCCTGGCCGTCGATGGGGCGGCCCAGGCCGTCCAGAATACGGCCCTGCAGTTCGGGCGAAAGATCCATCATCATGGGATGGCCGGTAAAGACGGTGCGGGTATTGACCAGGCTCAGGCCGGAAGAGCCCTCAAAGACCTGGATGACGCAGCGGTTCTCCTCGACCATGACAACACGGCCGGTGCGGGTGGTGCCGTTGTCCAGGTGCAGCTCGACGACCTCGTCATAGCTGACGCCGGGCACGTCGTCCAGCACGACCAGCGAACCGTTGATCTGGTTCAGACCAATATGTTCCAGAATCATTACGCGTTGCCCCCTTCTCTGCTGCCGGCGTTCGCGCCTGCGGCGGCCAGCTTGGTATCGATCTCGGCGCGCAGGGCGTCGAAGCGGCTGAAGTCATCGTTGGGGATATCGTACTTCATCTTGACCAGGGTGTCGAACAGACCGGTGGCCAGCAGGGTGCTTACCGGCACCTGCTTGGCGACCAGGGCGCTGCACTTGTCGTAGAGGTACAGGATGATCTCCATCATCTTCAGCTGCTTTTCCAGGGGCACATAGGTGTCCACCGGATGGAAGGCGTTCTGCTGCAGGAAGCCCACGCGGATGACGCGGGCGATCTCGATGGTCAGCTTCTGGTCATCGGGCAGAACGTCGGAACCGATCAGCTTGACGATCTGCATCAGGTTGGTCTCCTGCAGAAGCAGGTCGGCCAGACGGCTGCGGCACTCCATGAAGTCGGTGCCCACATTGTCGTAGTACCATTCGGACAGATCGCCCAGATATTCACTGTAGGAATCGTTCCAGTTGATGGCGGGATAGTGGCGGGCATAGGCCAGACTCTTGTCCAGGGCCCAGAAGCAGCGGGTGAACCGCTTGGTGTTCTGGGTGACAGGCTCGGAGAAGTCGTTGCCCTGGGGGCTGACGGCGCCGATGACCGACACCGAGCCCTCTTCCCCGCACAGGGTCTTGAAGTAGCCGGCGCGCTCGTAGAACTCTGCCAGACGGCTGGGCAGGTAGGCCGGATAGCCTTCGTCGGCGGGCATCTCTTCCAGACGGCCGGAGATCTCACGCAGAGCCTCGGCCCAGCGGGAGGTGGAGTCGGCCATCATGGCGGCGTGGTAACCCATGTCGCGGTAATACTCGGCCAGGGTGATGCCGGTGTAGATGGAAGCCTCACGGGCGGCCACAGGCATGTTGGAGGTGTTGGCGATGAGCACGGTACGATCCATCAGGCTGTTGCCGGTGCGCGGGTCGGTCAGTTCGCTGAATTCCTGCAGCGCCTGGGTCATCTCGTTGCCGCGTTCGCCGCAGCCCACGTAGATGATGATGTCGGCGTCGCACCACTTGGCCAGCTGGTGCTGGGTCATGGTCTTGCCGGTGCCGAAACCGCCGGGGATGGCGGCGGCGCCGCCCTTGGCCAGGGGGAACATGGTGTCGATGACACGTTCACCGGTGATCAGGGGCTTGGGCGAGGTCATACGCGCCGCGGTGGGGCGGGGCGTACGGATGGGCCATTTCTGGCACAGGGTCAGGGTGTGCTCGCTGCCGGCTTCATCCTTGACCTTGGCGACGGGCTCTTCCACGGTATACTGGCCGTTTTCCGCCACCCAGGTGACGGTGCAGCGGCTGTACAGCGGCGAGAGCATGCAGCGATGGGTGACGGCCGGGGTCTCCGGGCAGGTGGCATAGACCTGGCCGGGTTCCAGGGTATCCCCGGGTTTGACGGTGACGGTCACATCCCATTTCTTTTCCACATCCAGGGCGGGAGCCTGGGCGCCGCGGCCGATGAAGCTGCCGCTGGCGGCCTCGATGGCAGGCAGCGGGCGCTGGATGCCGTCGTAGATGTTGCGCAGGATGCCGGGGCCCAGGGTGACGGACAGCGGGGCGCCGGTGGGTTCCACAGGCTCCCCGGGGCGCAGGCCGCCGGTCTCCTCATAGACCTGGATGGTGGCCGCGTCGGCGTCCAGACGGATGACTTCGCCCACCAGACGCTGGTTGCCGACATGGACCATCTCCATCATGGACAGCCCGGTGCGGCCCTTGACGGTGACCACCGGGCCGTTGATGCTGTGAAGTTTATAGGTTTGCATGGTGATCCTTCCCTTTTTGTAGCCTTACAGCGCGATCTCCAGCCCCGCGTTCTCCAGGAACCAGGGGCGCTGGGCCGCCAGACGGGCAGCCAGCGTATCGTCGGCTGCCAGGGCGGCGGACGGGTTTTCGGCGCGCAGTCCGCCCAGCGTGTTGGCGGCGTCTGCCTGCACGGTGCAGCCGGCGGGCAGGTCGGTGAGCAGCGGCAGGTCGGCGGACCGGGCATACAGCACGGTGCCTGCGCCCAGGCGCTTGGCCAGGGCGGCGGCGCTGGCGCGCAGCCAGGGGCCGTAGTCGTCGGTGCGGGTAAAGTCGGCCAGTTTCTGCTGTGCCTTGGCAAACACGGCGTCGGCCAGTTCGGCACGGCGCTTGGCCAGGGCACCCCGGGCTTCGGTGCGGGCGGCGCTCAGGGCGCGGTTGGCCTGGGTCTTGGCGCGGGCCGTCTCAAACGCGACGGTGGATTCCGCACGGGCTGCCTCCGTCTTTTGGGCTTCGCTGAGCGCGGCCTCAACTTCGGCGTCGGTCTTTTCGCGGATTTCGGCGCACTGGCGTTCGCCCTCGGCCCGGATGGACGCGAGGAACTGTTCGGCGCGGACGTTCAATTCCAGCATATGGTACACCCCCAAAAAACGAATTTGTGTTGTGTTGACAAGTCCCGGAACCGCCGGGTCGGGCAAAGCCTTTTTACACTTTGATGCCGATGGCTTCGCGGATGTAACGGGTGATGCGGTCCTTGCCGGCGGAACCGCCGGTGGAAGGCACCGTGACCAGCAACGGGCCGCCTGCACTGCCCAGCACCGGGGCAAGCGCCTCCGGATAGGCTTCGGAGATCTTCTCGGTGACGAGGATCATGCCGATGTCCTTCTGCTGGGCAATGGACTGCAGCGCGGCGCGGACGTCGTCCTCGCTGCGGGCGACGGTCCCCTCGATGCCGGCCAGACGCAGGCCGTTCATGGCATCGGAGTTATCGCTGATAAGATAAAAGCGCATCGTTTACACCAGCTTGCTCAGGATCATGATGGAGATGACCAGGCCGTACAGAGCGATGGATTCGCCCAGGGCGACGAAGATCAGGCTCTTACCGAAGGTCTTGGGGTTTTCGCTGTTGGCGGCGATGGCGGCGGGGGCGCCGGCGGCAACGGCAATGCCGCCGCCGATGCCGGCCAGGCCGGTGGCCAGGGCAGCGGCCACCAGGCCGATGCTCAGGCTGGTGTTGTGTTCATTTTCGGGGCTGACTTCCTCGGAAGCGGTGGTCTGGGCGGTGGTGCTGGCGGTGTCGGTGCCTTCCGCGCTGGCGGCGAAGCAGCCGAAGCAGACCAGGGTAAAGACGATAAACAGAGAAGCGATCAGTTTACGAGCGTTGGTTTTCATGATAATACCCTCCTGTGATTGAACGGTTTGGTTGTATCCAAAAGACGGGGCTCACCGGTTGGCGGGCACTGTCAGGACGCATCGGTGGGAACGACGGTGGCAGCGTCGTTCAGGTCCAGGGCGCGGAACTTGTGGCCGCCGCCCTGATAGAAGCGGCTGAACATCTCGTAGAATTCCAGACGGATGCCCTGGATCGCGGACAGCAGCGCTTCCAGCGCGATGACCACGATGTTGCCCAGCACGACCACCACCGGGTTGGCGGGGGTGCCGGCCAGAGTAAAGACGACCATCATCATGCTGGCGTGGACGATGACAAAGGCGCCCACACGCAGGAAGGAGATGGTGTTGGACAGGTAGCTGAGCACGCTTTCCAGCAGTTCAAAGAAGTTCTGCATCAGGTAGCCGCTCCAGCCTTCGGCGGGCATCCAGTCGGGCTCGCCGTTGACCAGGGGTGCCAGCACCCCCGCAAAGAGCAGGGCGGCCAGACCCAGCACCAGAAGGATGGCGGCCAGCCACACCGGCATAAAAACGGTGGCGCCCATGAAAGCGCTGATCAGGTCCACGCCGGACACATAGGTGATGACGCCCACCACGCCGTTGGTGCCGAAGAGCACATCCCCGGTGTGGCCCTGCTTGGCCTGGGTGTAGATGTTCATGCCCATGGCGGCCAGGACCAGGGCCACGCCGATGTAGACGGCGCACAGCAGGATGCCGGTGATGGATTCCATGACCGACACCGGCTTGCCGGGGAGGCCGATGGCCAGGTACAGCGGGTTGAGGACCTCCTCAAAGCCGAAGACCGAGCCGTAGACAAAGCCGGCCAGGGTGCTGGCGATGCCGCAGGGGATCATCAGATGAAACAGCGGATTCTTTTTGACCTTCCACATAAACAGGCTGAATGCGGTGAGCACCAGCCCCTGCCCTACGTCCCCGAACATGATGCCGAAAAGTACGGTGAAGGTCACGGCGACGAAAGCGGTCACGTCGGTTTCGTCATAGTTGGGCAGTCCGTACATCTCGACAAAGAACTCAAAAGGGCGGAAAAACCAGGCATTGCGCAGCTTGGTGGGCGGTGTATGGCGTCCGGATTTGTCCGGATCGTCCACGGTGATGCGAATGCTGGGGATGGACTTGGCCAGCTCGGTGATCTCGGCGATCTGGGATGCGGGCACCCAGCCCACGCAGAAGAAGTGCGCGCCCTTGACGGCGGCGTACTGGCGCAGGCTGAAGACCGCGGCATTGTAACGGGCGCCGCTGTAGATGGTCAGGACTTTTTCCAGGTTGTCCTGCCAGACCTTGCGCAGGCGGTCGTCCAGGCTGTCGATGCTCTGCTGCACCACTTCCAGGTTTTCCCGGAAGTGCTCCACGATCTCCTCCGGGCTGCCGGCGGCACCGGGCACCCGCAGGGGTTCAAAGAACAGCATGGAGAAGATGCCGTCGGTCTCCTGGGCCTTGCTGCGGGGAGTGAAGTAGACGCCCCAGTAGCCGTCAGCCGTCTGGCTGCAGGGCACGAAGAGGATGTAGGGATCGTCGGCGTAGTTGCTCATCAGCTTGTTGTAGCCGGCCTTGGGCAGAAAACCGAACCGCACCTTGACATGCTTGCAGTTGCCGATGTCGTCCACGTTGGCTTTCAGGCTCAGGAAATGGCTGTACTGGTCAATGCCTTCCTGGCAGAGCTTCTGCTGCTCCAGCAGGCTGGCCTTTTCGTCCCGCAGCGCGTCGATGCGCTGGGTCAGGCTGTCCAGGAATTCCCGGGTATCGGGGTCCGCAGGGGTTTTCTGCGGCGCATCCTCCGGCAGGTCCTGGCCAACCTCCTTGGCCAGAGTCTGTACACGCTGCACCAGCGGCGTGTAGGGGTCCTCCTCATTCAGCGGGGCATAGCCCAGTGAGGCGGACATGTAGTCGGCGGCAGGCTCCAGCCCGAACCGTCCGTCCAGACAGCAGGCGCCCAGGAATTCGTCCAGGTGCGGCAGGGTGCCCTGCACATGGACAAGCTTCATGCGTTCGACCAAATCAACTCACCCTCCCTTTCTCGGTGTCTGCCTGACAGCCGACCAGCATGGACAGCAGTTCATCGGCAGGCATGTGGTAATGAACGCCCTCGATAATATGATCAAGGTTTTGCACCTCGCACCGGGCCAGGTAGATATAACACAACATGACCAGGCTGGGGTCTGTGGAAAAGCGCAGCCATTTGGCGCACCAGTCGTACCGGTACATCTGCAGTCCTTCTTTCAGGATGCGGTAGTTGTACCGCCGCAACGCGCGGCCGTAGCGGTTTTTGTCCAGCGCGGCGCGGAAGGCATCAATGTCCTTGGCACCCAGCATGGCGTTCCATTCCGCCTCGGTCAGGTTGGTGCAGTCGCGTCGGGCGGCGGCATCCACCGCGGCCACCGACGCATTCATCCGGATCAGGCGGGCTGCGTTGGAAATGGCGGCTGCGTCACATTCCAGCGCAATGAAATCCCGCACCCCCGGCTCTGCGCCGGGAGCGGAAGGGCCCTGACCCTCCGGTGCCAGGGAGACCAGCGCTTTATGGCGCCAGGTCTCCAGGAAGGGTTCGGCGTGGACCAGCAGCTTGGAGCCCGCCGGCAGATCGGCCAGGGGCGCCAGCATCTTCTGGTAGGGGGTGCCGGCCAAAGCGGCCAGCAGGCTCTTGGCGTCGGTCACCTTGGCCAGGGCGTACAGGTCCACCGTACAGCGCTGCTGCAGAAAGTCCGGCAGCTTGTACAGGTAGTCACCCGGGCGTCCGGCGTCCAGACAGCGCAGGCAGGACAGGATCTCGTCCACCTCGCAGCTGGTGGTGAAGTAGCCGTACACCAGATGACCGGAGGAAAGCTCGTACCGGCACAGACTGTCGTACCGGTCAAAGATGGCCTGCCGGAGCATGGCTTCCAGCTGGGCGCGGCGGGCCGTGGGCGGGTTGACGCTCTTGAGGGCTTCCTCATACATGGGCAGAGCCTTGAGTTCCACGGCCAGGGCCGACATGGTGCGGCAGGCGGCCAGACGTTTGTAGTCCGCCGTGGTCAGCCTGCGGCCGTACATGGCCCGGGCCTTGGCCAGGGCGGCGTTGCTGGCCCTGGTCTTCATGGGCAGCGGCAGCGGCAGCATCAGGCCTCACCCCCGGCACCTGTGCCGGCCAGTGCACGGCGGCACAGTTCGTCCACCCATTGTTCCCCGCAGGCGTCGGCACGCTGCTGCAGGTTCTGTTCGGCAGCGGCGCGGGCCTTGGCCAGCTCTTCCAGGGCAGCGTTGTTGGCGTCGGAAGCCTCTTTGGCGGCGGCATCGGCGCGGGCCTTGCTGTCGGCGGCAGCCTGCGCGGCGATCTGGCGGCGCTGCTCCTCCAACCCGGCCAGCCGAGCGGTGCGCTCCGCCTGCGCTTCGTCGGCCGCCTTGCGCTGGGCGGCGTCCATATCCAGGATCGCCTGCATCAATTCGTTCAAATCTTTCATAGTAACACCTCGAATAGACGCCTGTGCGGTCTGTCGGCCCCGGCGCCGGCCGCAGCCGGATTTTGCCGGGGGAAACGTCGCGGCAAACTGCGTCCGGGAGACTTCCTTGTCCCCCGGTCCGCGGTCTGCCGCTCGTTTTTTTATCACAAAACCCTCTGAAAAGCGGAAATGGGGCGGGCCAGCACCTGACGGTACATGGCCGACGCCCCTATTGCCGCACGGTGAACATTTCAGCGCACTGCGGACGCCTCGGTTCTTTCCGCGCTCAATTATAGCACTCTGCCCAAAGATTGCAACCCCCTTTTGTGCAAAGCGTGAAACTGAACAAAAAATTGCAGTTTTTGGGGTTTCCTCTTACGAAAAATTAAACAACCATTCAATTTTCTTCAATAAAAAAAGCCCGACTCCCAGGTCGGACTTTCGTAAAAATTACGGTCTTACGGCTGTCAGGATCACCACGCTGGTGGCGGGCAGCTCCATCTGACCGGTGCGCACCGGCCCGAAAGGCACCCCCTGGGCGTGGCGGCCGTCGCACAAGGTGCGCCACCTGCCCCCGGGCAGATTCATCCACTGGGCGGTGCGCTCGGGGTTGTAGTAGACCACCAGGCGGTTGGGGGCATCGTCCGACAATTCGGGCACGAAGCCGATGAGCCACCCGGGCACGGCCAGCAGCAGGGGGGCAGGCTGGGCGGCGTCGGTCAGGCCGGTGAGTTCCGGCCAGGTGCGCCGGATGGCCAGCAGCCCTGCGTAAAATTCCACCAGTTCTCCCATGCGGGCGGCCCGGGTCCAGTCCAGGGCGTTTTCCCGCAGGGGGCCCTTGTAGGTGTTGGGGTCGCCGTGCTTGGTGCGGGCGAACTCCTCCCCCGCCTGCCAGAAGGGCAGCCCCTGGCAGGTCAGGCAGATGGCGGCGCACATCCGGTTCTGGGCCAGCAGGTCCCCGTCGAAGATATCGTAGGTGCGGCGGCCCGCCACTGCCTTGAGCTTATCCCACAGGGTGAAGTTGTCGTGGGCAGACACATACTGCACGATCTGCCCCGATGCCTGGGGGCGCATGCCCTCGGACCCGTCCCGGTAGGCCCCCAAGGCATGGAGCAGGGTGTACCCCGCCCCGGGGGCACCGTTCACATACCCGGGGGCCCGGGCGTCAAAGACGCCGCCCTTCACCGTGTCCCGGGTGTTGTCACAGAAGATGCCGATGCGGCTGTCCAGTTGAGGCAGGGCGTTCTTGTCCGCCGGGACGGCCCCCGGTTCCATGCAGGTGACGCCCCCCTGCCAGGGTTCGCCGTACATGAGGATGTTCCTGCCTCCGGGCAAAGCGTCCAGGGCGGCCCGGATGGCGTTCATGGTCTCCACATCATGGAGGGCCATCAGGTCGAAGCGGAATCCGTCGATGTGATAGGCGGTGGCCCAGTAGACCACCGAATCCACCATGTACTTGCGCACCATGGGGTGCTCGCTGGCCAGGTCGCAGCCGCAGCCGGAGCCGTTGGTCAGCCGCCCGTCCGGGGTGCGGCGCAGCCAGTAGCCGGGGACGATGCGCTCCATCCAGTTGTCGGCGTAGTAGGTGTGGTTGTACACCACATCCATGACGACCCCCAGCCCCGCCTTGTGCAGGGCTGCCACCATGGCCCGACATTCCCGCACCCGGACCTCCCCGTGGAAGGGGTCGGTGGCGTAGGAGCCTTCGGGCACATTGTAGTTCAGGGGGTCGTATCCCCAGTTGTAGCCGCCGGCGCTCTCGTCCACCGTGGCAAAATCAAAGATGGGCTGGAGCTGCACATGGCTGACCCCCAGCCGCCGCAGATAGTTCAGGCAGGTGGGGTGTTCCCCCTCACAGTCCAGGGTGGAGTCCTCCTGGGTGAAGGCCAGGAACTTGCCCCGCCATTCGGGGCGGATGCCGCTGTGCTCATCGGCGGAAAAATCCGCCACATGCACCTCCCACACGCTGCGGGCGGCGGGGTCGTCGGCCCGGGCGGGACGGCGGTCGGCGGGCCAGTTTTCCGGCTGGGCCGCCGTGTCGTCCAGCACCATTCCCCGCTGCCCGTTGCAGCCGCAGGCCCGGGCATAGGGGTCCACCGCCGTGGCGGTGTGGCCGTCGGCAAAGGTGAGCTCATACACATAGTACTGTCCGGCCAGGTTCCCGCCCACGGTGGCCCGCCAGGTGCCCTGTTCCGCCGGACGCAGGGGCACCGAGCCCAGTTCCCGGGCGCCGGGTTCGGCGTCGGTGCCGGTGGTGTACCGGCGCAGGGTGACCCCTGCTGCGGTGGGCGCCCACAGGGTGAAGGTCGTGGACCGCCTTGTGTACACCGCGCCCAGGTCGTTGCCGGTGTAGACCGGCAGGTCCTTCAGGTTCTGGTTCATAGGTGGTTTTCCTCCTCCGCACACGATTGACCGCCGGGGGCGGTCACCCTTATAGTATTAGAGTAACAGGAGTTTGCTCTGATTGCAAGAGAAACAAACAGGAAGCCGTCTCATATACAACCGCAAAAAAGCGGACCGCTCCCGGAGGGGAACGGTCCGTGCCGATGATGCGAAAGGAATCAGCCGCGCTGGTCCAGGGGCTTGTAGTCCCGGGGTTCCATGATGCTCTGGTAGGCGGGACGGATGATCTTGTCCACGTTGACCAGCTCTTCCATGCGGTGGGCGCTCCAGCCCACGATGCGGGCCACGGCGAAGATGGGGGTGTACAGCTCCACCGGAATGTCCAGCATGTTGTACACGAAGCCGCTGTAAAAGTCCACGTTGGTGGAAACGCCCTTGTAGATGTGCCGCTTTTCGGCAATGACCTGGGGTGCCAGACGCTCAATGGCGTTGTAGAAGTTGAAGTCCTCCTTGCGGCCCTTGGCTTCGGCCAGCTGCTGCACAAACCCCTTGAAGACCACCGCACGGGGGTCGGACAGGGAGTACACCGCGTGGCCCATGCCGTAGATCAGGCCCTTGCGGTCGAAGGCTTCCTTGTCCACGATCTTGCCCAGGTAGGCCTTGAGTTCCTCGTCGTCGGTGACATCGTGCACGTTCTTGCGGATGTCCTGGCACATTTCCATGACCTTGATGTTGGCGCCGCCGTGCTTGGGGCCCTTCAGGCTGGACAGGGCCGCCGCCATGACCGAGTAGGTATCCGACCCGGAGGAGGTGACCACGCGGGTGGTGAAGGTGGAGTTGTTGCCGCCGCCGTGCTCCATGTGCAAAAGCAGGGCAATGTCCAGCACATGAGCTTCCAGCGGGGTGTAGCTCTGGTCGGGGCGGAGCATCTGGAGCAGGTTTTCGGCAGCGGAGAGTTCCGGCCGGGGGCGATGGATATACATGCTGCCCATGTTCACATAGTAGTTATAGGCATGGTAGCCGTACACCGCCAGCATGGGAAAGACGCTGATGAGCTTCAGGCACTGTTCCAGCTGGGTCTGCAGGCTGTTGTCCCCCACCGAATCGTCGTAGGAGGCCAGGGTCAGCACGCTGCGGGTCAGGCTGTTCATCAGGTCCTTGGTGGGGGCCTTCATGATCACGTCCCGGATGAAGTTGGTGGGCAGGTCCCGGCACTTGACCAGGGTCTCGTTGAAGGTCTTGAGCTGCTGCGCCGTGGGCAGATCGCCCAGCAGCAGCAGGTAGGCGGCTTCCTCAAAGCCGTAGCGCTTGCCCCGCAGCCCCTTGATCAGGTCGTAGACGTTGTAGCCGCGGTACCACAGCTTGCCTTCACAGGGGACCTTTTTGCCGTCGCGCTCCTCAAAGGCGTCGATGCGCGAAATGTTGGTGATGCCGGCCAGAACGCCCTTGCCGTCCTTGTCGCGCAGACCGCGCTTGACGCCGAACTGATCAAACAGCGCCGGATCGATTTTGTCGTTGTTCAGGCACAGGTCGGTAAAGACCTGCGCTTCCTTCTCGATGGCTGCGTATTCGCCCATATCAAAAGACCTCCCTTTTTTCTCTTTCTGTCCGTGCCGAAAGCCCTTCGCCTACCTTTTTTAATATATACTATAATATATACTATCGGATGTGTGCCTGGTCCGGCACAGACCACACCATCATTCAAAATAAGGATATACGCTTTTATTATACGCTTTGTTGTACAAGGTGTCAAATGAACACGCCGTAAATTTTGTGTGAACAGCGACAAAAATTCCCCGCCGGACAGCAAGGAACCCCTATTGACATGGCCGGAAAGCTGTGCTATGGTAAGGCTGTTGCTCGGAGGGCAAGTCATTCGGAACAAATTTGTTTGGAGAAATGACGCGCCGGATAAGACACAGGCTGAGATGCCTGCCTTATCCGGCGCTTTTTTCAACCCTGCGGGCCGTATCCGAAGTTGCAGGAGGACGTATGGATCAGAAGACTTTGTTTTTGGAAACACCGCCCCAACGCCTGTTTTTCCGGGCTGCCCTGCCCGGATCGGTGGGGATGCTGGCTTCTTCCCTGTACCAGCTCATGGACGGCATCTTTGTGGGACGCATTCTGGGGGACAGTGCCTTTGCGGCCCTGAACCTGGCCATGCCCCTGGTCATCATCAACTTTGCCCTGGCCGACCTCATCGGGGTGGGGTCGGCGGTGCCCATCTCGGTGCGGCTGGGAGAAAAGCGCCCCCGGGAAGCGGACAACCTCTTTACCTGTGCCTGTCTGCTGGTGGTAGGGCTGGGCGCCCTTACCGGCGGGGTGCTGTACCTGCTGGCCCCCACCCTGCTGGGCTGGATGGGCGCCGAGGGAGAACTGCTGACCCTGGCGGTGCAGTACATGCGGGTGTACGCCCTGTTTTCCCCGCTGGTGAGCATCGTCTTTGCGGCGGACAACTACCTGCGCATCTGCGGGCGGATCAAGACCAGCATGTGGCTGAACGTGCTCATGTCGGTCCTGTGCGCCGGACTGGAATTTTTCCTGCTGTATGTGGTGGGCATGGGCATTGCGGGGGCGGCCCTGGGCACCTGCCTGGGCATGACGGTGTGTGCCGTGCTGGCCATGGGACCCTTTCTGGCCGGACGGATGCCCCTGCGGTTCCGCCGGCCCCGGTTCACCCGGCACATTTTGGGCAGCATCTTCAGCTGCGGCTGCCCCACCTTTCTGAGCAACATTGCCGGACGGGTGACCTCCATCATCATGAACATGGTGCTGCTGCGCCTGGGAGGAGCCGACGCCGTATCGGTCTACGGCATCCTGATGTATGTGGACGGCTTTGTGCTGCCCCTTTTGTACGGCATGTGCGATTCCCTGCAGCCCGCCGTGGGCTACAACTGGGGCGCCGGGCGCCGGGACCGGGTGCTGGCCATTGAAAAGCGCTGCTTTGCCGCCAGCGCGGTGGTCTCCCTGGCGGCGGCAGGGCTGCTGCTGGCCTTTCCCTCCCAGACAGCTTCCCTGTTTGTTGGCAGCGAAGGCAGCGGAGTGCTGGCTATGGCCATTCCCGCGGTACAGCTGTTCAGTCTGGGGTATCTGACCCGGTGGTTCAGCTTTGCCGCCCAGAGTTTTCTTTCGGCGGTGGAAAAGCCCCTGCAGGCTTCCATCCTGTCGGTGGCGGTGGCACTGGTCTTTCCCGTGGGGCTCATCGCCGCCCTGTGGCCCTGGGGCCTGAGCGGATTGTGGTGCAACCAGCCCGGAACCGCCCTGCTGGCTGCCCTGCTGGCCGCCGGCCTGCTGCTGGACTTCCGCCGCCGGTACGCGGCGTGCCGCTGACTTTTGCGGCAAAAGGCCCGCTCCCTTTCCTGTGCGTACAGAAAGAGGAGTCGGGCCTTCGGTATTATATACATTTTGTATACTTGTTAACTTTATGTGAATTTTAGCGCTCTAGGCTTGACAGTGCTAAAATTCAGTGGTATAGTATAACCGTACCTTGAGAGAGAAACAAAGAGCTCCCCACCAAGGCAGACGTCCGGCAGCAAACCGCCGTCGGGCGGGCAGCGTTTGACAGCCGGCCAACAGCCGGCTTGAATGGAGGTTATGACTTATGTTGCCCAGCATTTTTGGTGAAGATCTGTTTGATGATATGTTTGATGATATGTACGGTATGCGCCCCTTCTTCGGCAACCACAATCCGCTCTACGGCAAGAACGCCAAGAACCTGATGAAGTCGGATATCCGGGAGACGGAGGACGCCTATGAGCTGGATATCGACCTGCCCGGTTTCAAGAAGGACGAAGTCAGCCTGAAGCTGGAACAGGGCTACCTGACCATCTCCGCCGCCAAGGGCCTGGACAAGGATGACGAGAACAAGAACGGCCGCTACATCCGCCGGGAACGTTACACCGGCGCCTGCAGCCGCAGCTTCTATGTGGGCGACCAGCTGAAGCCGGAGGACATCTCCGCCAAGTTCGAGGATGGCATCCTGAAGATCCATCTGCCCAAGGCCGCGCCCGAACTTCCCGCACAGCCCAACCTGATCGCCATCGAATGATCGGCTGACGGGTTTCGTCTGAAGCAAAAAACACACAGCCCCGGCCCCGCGCCAACAACGCGGGGCCGGGGCTTTTTTGTCTGTACAGGGGATCTTTACTGGCCGGAGACCTTGTCTTTCAGTTCCCGGGCGGTGCGGGCCAGCCGGACGGTGGCGGCGCGCAGCCGGGTCAGGACCTCGTCATAGCTGGGGGCTTTCATATGGGGGAAGGCCCGCAGCAGACGGCCTTCGCCGAAATGCTGCTGTCGGGCCAGACGTTCCACTTCGGCACGCACGGTGCGGGCCCGGGCCGCCATATCCAGCAGCTGCTCCCGCAGGGCGGCGGTGTTTTCCCGCCCTTCCATGGCGGCCAGCATGAGCTGCAGTTTCTGTTCGTCCAGCAGGGTGTCCACCGTCATGGCGCCGGTGCCGATCTTGTCGGTCATAGCATCGCTCAGTCGGCGCATGGCCGCGGAGAAGTCCTTCAGGCGTTCCAGGCGGCGTTCCAGACCGGCGGCCTGGGCGAAGGAGATGCCCACATCCACCGCGAAGACCACCGTCAGCACCCCGTCCGCCACGGCCAGGGCCAGAGGCGGGACAGCCTGCACAGCAGCGGCCACCGGCGGATGCACCAGACGCACCATGATGATGCCGCCCAGCCCCCACAGCAGGGAGAACCGGGGGCAGATGAACCCGCCCAGGTTGCCCCGGAACTTGGTGTAGTCCCACCAGCGGGTGTGAAACAGTTTGTACAACGCCACACCGGCCACCAGTTCCACCAGGGTGGCCAGCACGGCGGCCACCACGAAGACCACGGCTATGTTGCTCTGCCAGGGCCCCAGCACCGCCAGCAGCCCCACCATGCCGAAGCCGTACACCGGACAGGCCGGCCCGTTGAGGAAGCCCCGGTTGACCAGCTGGCGGGTGTTCACCGCCGCAAAGGCCACCTCCACGCACCAGCCCAGGATGGAATACACAAAAAAGAAGCACACATATTGGGAGAGGGTATAAGCGGCGGTCATTCTTCATCCTCCCCGTCCAGACGGCGGGCCAGTTCCTTGGGTTCCACCCAGGTCACCGCGCTGTCCGGCCCCTTGCGGGCAATGAGCGCCTTGATGGGAATGCCCTGCTCGCTGAACATGCCCTCGTGCTCGGTGCGCAGGTTCCAGGCGGGCTCGTCGGCGTGCAGGTCGAAGGTCTGCCAGGTGATCTCGAACCCCGCCGCCGGGAAGTAGCTCAGGCTGTCCCGGAACAGGTCGTCGTCATCCGTCTTGAACCAGATCTCCGCCCCCTCGTCCATGAGGGTGCGGTACTGCAGCAGCTGCCGGGGATGGGTCAGCCGGTGCTTGTGGCTGCTGGCATTCTTGCTCCAGGGATTGCAGAAGTTGATATAGATGCGCTCCACCCGGTCCGCAGGAGAAAAGGCGCCCGACATCCGCTCGATGTCCAGGGAGGCGATGAGGACGTTGTCCGGGGGCAGCTGTTTTTCCAGATAGGCCTTTTCCACCTTGCGCTTGGCCAGGATCAGCACCTTGTCGGTGATGTCAATGCCCAGGAAGTTGCGGGTGGGGTCGGAGGGGGCCAGCTGGGCCAGGAACCCGCCTTTGCCGCAGCCCAGTTCCAGGCAGAAGGGCTGGTCCGGGCGGGCAAACAGCTCCCGCCAGTGCCCCGCATGGGTCAGGGGCTCGTGAACGTGGAAGCTGCAGGCCAGCAGCTCCGGACGGGCGTAGGGTTTGAAACGCATGCGCATGATGAAGGTACCTCTTTCGTCGTTTTGTCAGTGTTGTTCCAGAAGAAAACGCCGCACGGCGTCAAAATCATCGGTGGCCAGACTGCCCTGGCACAGCTCGCCCCGGCCGCCGCCCCGGCCGTCAAAGGCGGCGTTGAGCCCCTGGGCCAGGGTGCGGGCGTCCCCGCCCGGGCAGTGCAGCACATAGGAAAGCCCCCGCCCGCCGGGTGCCAGCACGGCGCACACCGCACCGGTGCGGGCGGTGACCGCCAGACAGAGACGGCGCAGGGTGTCGGCGTCCGCCTCCGGGCAGAGGAATGCGGTTCTTTGCCCCGGCTGCGCGCCTGCGGCCCAGGCCTCTCCCAGGGCCTGCTGCAGGGCAGCCAGACGGCGGTGCAGGGCTTCGGCGGCGTCGGCGGTGTGGGTCACGGCATCCCGCAGGCGTCCCGGTCCGGCACTGAGCAGCACCCCGGCCGCCTCGGCGTCCTGCCAGACGTCGGCCACCGTCCGCTGGGCCCGCTGCCCGCAGACCACCGCCAGCCGCATGCCCCCCTTGTAGTGCTGGGCGCTGAGGATCTTGATGAGCCCCACCTGCCCGGTGGTGCGCAGATGGGTGCCGCAGCAGGCACACAGGTCCGCCCCGCCGGCATCGGTGAGCCGCACGGGGCCGTCGATCTCCTTTTTGCTGCGGTAGGTCAGGGCCGCCAGCTCGTCGGGAGCCGGATACCAGCAGCGCACCGGGGCGTCCGCCCGCACGGCGGCGTTGGCCTGCGCTTCCGCCCGGGCCAGCTGGTCGGCGGTCAGGGGGATGTCGGTATCCATGCGCACCGCCGGGTCCCCGATGTGAAAGCCCACATTCTCCGCCCCGAAAAGCCGGTGCAGGGTGCCGCTGAGGATGTGCTCCCCGGTGTGCTGTTCCATATGGTCCAGACGGGGTTCCCAGTCGATCTCCCCCGTCACCGTCTGCCCCACCGGCAGCAGGGCGTCGGTGCGGTGCCAGATGACCCCCGCCTTCACCCGGGTGTCTGCCACCCGGGCGCCGCCCAGGGTGCCGGTGTCGGCGGGCTGGCCGCCGCCTTCCGGGTAAAAAGCGGTGCGGTCCAGGGCCACGCACCAGCTTTTGTCCGCCGGCTCACAGGCCAGCACCCTGGCGGTGAACCGGCGCAGAAAGGCGTCTTGTTCGTACAGTTTTTCGGTCGGCTGCAACAGGGGTCCCATCCTTTCGGTCAGGCCCCGACAGGCCTGAGGTTATATGGCATTTATTATATCATAAAACCGGGGTAGAAAAAAACAGGCAAATCCGGTATAATGGTAGGTATATTGCCACCTCATAGTTTAGGAGAACCAGATTATGAAACGTATCCTCTGTTCGGTCCTGGCCCTGGGCCTGCTGGCCGGCTGTGTCCCCGCGCCTTCCGGCGGCATGACCACCGCCGAAACGGCTGAAACCGCCCCCGCTCCCACGGCGGCACCTCAGCAGCTGACCGTCTATTACGAAGCCGGGGCTTCCACCGCCGCGGCCCGGGCCCTGCAGCAGTATGCCGACGCCCAGGGTGTGGAGCTGGTGGATCTGTCCGACACGGCGGACCCCGCCCAGGCAGATCTGGCCGTGCTGGGTGCTGCGCCGGCCGCCGATGACGGCAGCTGGCTGAACATGAGTGCCGACAGCCTTCTGTCCACCGCCGCCATCCGGGCGGGCGTGGATGCCGAGACCGCGGTGTCCGCCGTGACCGCCCTGCCCCTGGGCAAGACCCTGTACGGGTACTGGGCGGACAGCCGGATGCTGGCCGCTCTGTTCCAGACCGAGGACACCGACACCCTGGTTGCCGACCTGAAAGCCGCCGACTGGTCCGAATGGAGCCTGCTGGCGGAAACGGTGACCCAGTGGCTGGCCGAACCGACCGAGACCACCGTGACCCTGAACGGCAGCGACTATACCCTGCCCGACCAGAAGCCGGAATCCGCCGCCGACCTGAAGGCGGTGTTCACCCTGCCCATGAGCCACGCATCGGCGGCGTTCGGGGGCGCTGCCTTTACCGGCGTGCTGCTGGCCGCCGGGGAGGAGCGCACCGAGACCACCCTGACCGGCCCCCTGAACGGGCTGTACAGCGCCCTGACCCTGGAACTGGCCAACCGGGACGCCGGGACCATGCCCGACCAGTCCGAGGCAGCCGGCACCCTGCAGGCAGGGGAAGCCCTGTTCTACCGGGGCACCATGGCCGACCTGCTGGTCCATACCGACAGCGAACTGCAGGACAATCTGGTCTGCCTGCCCCTCAAATGTGATTTTGTGGAGAGCGACCTTTCCACCACCGAGTACAACCTGACCGGCCTGATGAACTATCCCATCCTGTCCACCGCCGCCTGGTTTGCCATTCCTGCCGGAACGGACGAGGAGGGCGTGCGGGCTGCGGCCGCGGCCATCCTGTGGCTGTACACCAGCGAGCCCGGGGAGGAGACCCTGACCGAGACCCTGGGCCTGATCACCCCCTGGGGGACCGCCTCCAACGACACCGCCGCCTGCCAGAAGCAGATCGACCAGGTGGGGGCCGGCATCCTGCCCGAGGTGACCCTGACCCCCGCGGAACAGCAGGCCCTGGCTGCGGCCTGTGTGGCGCTGGGCTTTGACGAGGCCGGCGCCCCCCGCACCGAGTTCGTCCGCGCCGACCGGGACACCTGGCGGGATGCGGTCATCGCCGCCCTGGTCCCCGCCGGGACCGACGGGGACAGCGAGGGCTGACCCATTGGGCAAAAAGCCAACTTTTCACACTTGTGCAAAGGATTCTTTGTACAAGGCTGACGGTGAAATTTTGAACACTATGTGATAAAATATAAAATCAGAAAAGACGTGGCCCGCTGTGTCGGGTCCCACCATTTTGAGCGTTGGAGTGAAGGAGAGGCAACAGCATGGAGTATACCCATTCACAGCTGATCGACCAGATCGCAAATTTGCGCTGCCTGTTTGACGAGGTGTTTGTGGTGGATGCGGCCACCAGCCGCCGTCTGGACCCGGACACCATGCAGCCCACCGACACCATTGAGTCCATCCCCGATCTGGACGAACACGGCCGCGCCTGGCGTCCGCTGTACGGTCAGGAAGGCGGTTCGATGGCGCTGTACTGGAGCCTGCTGGCCGACCACCGGCCCTTTGTGCTGACGGCGGTGTACAAGCTGCCCGTCCATCCCAATGGCGGTGCCCGGGAAGCCGCGGCGCTGTCCCGGATGCTGACCCAGTGCCGCAGCGAAATGTGCCGGGATTATGTGACCGGCGTGTACAACCGGTCTTTCCTGGACGCGGAGTTCCGGGACCGTGTGGGGCAGGCCGCTGCCGCCGGACAGCCGGTGAGCGTGGTGCTGGTGCGGGTGAACGAGTACGCCCGCCTGTGCCGCACCGAGAGCGTGGCTGCCGCCGACCGCTGCCTGACCACCGCCGCCGGCATCCTGAGTCTGGCTGTGGGGCCGGAGCAGTCCGACACGCCCCTGATCCGTCTGGAAGACGGCGTATTCCTGGTGGTGGGCATCGGCACCGATGCCCGCACCCTGGAGCACCGGCTGCGGGATGCTCTGGATTCCGCCCGCCGCACCTTCTCCATCACCCTGGCCCGCCGGGGCGAGTTCACCGCCACGGTGGTCTCCGCCGACTGGGCCGAGACCGGCAGCTGGGACTGGATGCTCAGTCTGGCGGAACAGCGGCTGGGCGGCTGAGAACCGGACCCTGTATAACACACCCCCTGTGTACGCATACTAACCGTGCCGCCATACACGCACGGTGAAAAAATGTACACAGGGGGTTTTTCTATGTCTCAGACCGAACAGATGCAGAACGACAACGAAAGCATGCTCCAGGAAGTGGTCCAGAACACCGAAATGGGCAAGAACACGCTGGAAGAGCTCATGGGCCTGACCCACGACCAGGCGCTGAAAAACGAGATGCTGCGCCAGCGCAACGAATACCGCCGCCTGAACCAGCAGGCCCACACGGCCCTGGACGCCATCGGCCGGCAGGCCAAGGGCCAGAGCGCCGCCGCCCGCATGAGCGTGAGCATGGGCATCCGCACCCGCACCATGCTGGACAAGTCCACCCGCAACATCGCCACCATGCTGGCCGAGGGCAGCAGCCAGGGCGTGCTGGACTGCAAGCGGGCGGAGACCGACTATCCGCTGGCCTCCCCCGGAGCCCACAAGCTCATGCAGGAGCTGTGCGACTTCCAGACCCAGGCGGAAACCACCTGGCGGGAATTCATCTGAACCAGGCAAAACGAACCCGGCCCCGGGCGGCAGCTGCCGCCCGGGGCCGGGGCTTTGTTCTGTATGGGGGCCGCGGGGTTCAGGTCCGCTCATCCCGGGGACGCACCGCCCCCCGCAGGGCGCTGAGCAGACCAGGCATAGCGGCCGCTGCCTGGGGACCGCCGAAGGCCACCATGGACCGCAGGGGCATGCCGTCCATCATCTGCAGGGCGGCTTCCTCACTGATGGCATCCCCGCCGTTTTCGCCCATCTGCCGGCCATAGCTGGCCAGCATGGTGCGCACGATGGGGGCGGTGCGGTCGTCCCGCAGCAGGTCCCCGATGGGGGTGTTCTCGTCCACCGTCAGCGGACGGCGGCGGGCAGTGGTGTACTGCAGGGGCAGCACGGTGGGGATGTTCCGGCTGGAATGGCCCAGCAGGACCTTGTATTCCCCGGATTCGGCGTACCAGTCCCCCAGCTCCTCATCAAAATAGCACAGGTCCCGGGGCGTGATGGTGAAGGTGACGGTGGTCTCCTCCCCGGGCTGCAAGGCCACCTTGGCAAAGCGGCGCAGTTCCTTGGGCGGACGGGGCACGGCGTTCTCCGGCGGGGCAATGTACAGCTGCACCACCTCCCGGCCGAACCGGGCGCCGGAATTGCGCACCGTCACCGAGACATCCACGCTGCCGCCGTCGGTCAGGGAAGCCGACGACAGGGACGCCGCCTTGTACACAAAGCCGGTGTAGGAAAGGCCGTGGCCGAAGGGCCAACGCACCGGCATCCGGCGGGCATCGTACCAGCGATAGCCCACAAAGACGCCTTCCCGGTACCAGGCGGTGCGGCCGTCGCCGGGATAATCCAGATAGCAGGGGGTGTCTTCCAGCCGCAGGGGCCAGGTCTCGGGCAGGCGGCCGCAGGGGTCCGCTTCCCCGTACAGCAGGGCGTCGGCGGCACGGCCCACGCCTTCGCCCCCCAGATACATGCACAGGATGGCGGACACATCCTCCGCCCAGGGACACTCCACCGGGCTGCCGGTGTGCAGCACCACCACCGTGTTCTTCTGCACCGCCGCCACCCGGGCGATCAGGTTGTTCTGGGCTTCGGGCAGACGCATGTGGCGGCGGTCGTAGCCCTCGCTTTCAAAGCTTTCGGGCAGGCCCGCAAAGATCACAGCGGCGTCCGCTTCCTCGGCGGCCTCCACCGCCCGCAGGAACTCGCTTTCCTCCCGCTGGTCCCGGTCGGCGGGGAAGCCCTCCACATAGTCCACCACCCGGCCCCGGGCACGGGCGGCTTCCAGGGCGCTCTCCACCCGGAAGGCATTCACATGGCTGGAACCGCCGCCCTGGTAGCGGGGCGTTTCGGCAAAGCCGCCGATGTAGACCACCCGCTGGTCCTGCTTCAGGGGCAGGGTGCCCCGGTTCTGCAGCAGCACCGCGCAGTCGGCCGCCATGGCAGCGGCTGCGGTGTGGTCACCGGGCAGATCCAGCTCCGCCCCGGCCGCGGCCCCCGCCAGATCGGCGTGCCGCAGCACGATGTTCAGGATCCGGCTCACCGCCTTGTCCAGCACCGATTCGTCCAGGGTGCCGTTTTTCACCGCGGCCACGATCTTTTTGTCATTGACCCCGCCGCATCCGGGCATTTCCAGGTCCAGGCCGGCGCACAGCCCCCGCACCCGGTCGGCCACGGCGCCCCAGTCGGACATGACAAAGCCCGTAAAACCCCATTCCTTGCGCAGGATATCAGTGAGCAGGGTCTTGTTCTCGCTGGCGTAGGTACCGTTGATCCGGTTGTAGCTGCACATGACGGTCCAGGGGGCCGCCTCCTTCACCGCTTTCTCAAAAGCGGGCAGGTAGATCTCCCGCAGCGTCCGCTCGCTCATGTCGGAAGAGCAGGTCAGACGGCGGTATTCCTGGCTGTTGGCCGCAAAGTGCTTGATGCTGGTGCCCACGCCCCGGCTCTGTACGCCCTGGATATAGGCGGCGGCCAGCGTCCCGGCCAGACAGGGGTCCTCGGAATAGTATTCAAAGTTGCGGCCGCACAGCGGGCTGCGCTTGATGTTCACCGCCGGACCCAGCACCACGCCCACACCCACGGCTCTGGCTTCGGCACCGATGGCCTCCCCCTCCCGCCGCAGCAGGTCGGGGTCAAAGCTGGCGGCGGCCGCACACCCGGCGGGGAAACAGACCGCCGTGATGCTCTCATTGACGCCGGCGCCCTCCTTCTGGGTGCGCAGGCCGTGGGGGCCGTCGGACACCATCATGGCGGGGATGCCCAGGCGTCCCACCGCCTTGGTGTGCCAGAAATCCGCGCCGGAACAAAGACCGGCCTTTTCTTCCAGGGTCAGGCCGGCCAGAAGTTCGGAAATTGCAGGTTGCATAGGAACTTTCCTCCTTGAAAAAGCAGAGAAAAATGCAGTTGCCGGCCCCGCGGCCGGCGTTTTGTCCATTATACACCACATATGTACATCGTGCCTACATATTTTGTGAAAATTTACAGAAAGTGTATATTTTGTTTTCTGTCCGCATACAGTTGGCCCCGCACAGGCAACAAAAGTTTTGCAAAAACCTTGTCAAATACTTCCAAACGTGCTAACATAAAAACCGGTGAAAGAAATTAGAACAAAGGAGTGTTACCCATGTCCATCAAAAATGCCTATCTGGCCAATGTGTACGCGGGTCTGGCCCAGCGCAATGCTGAGCAGAAAGAATTCCTGCAGGCTGTTGACGAGGTTCTGGAATCCCTGGAACCCGTTGTGGAAGCTCGCCCCGAGCTGGAAAAGAACGGCCTGATCGAGCGCCTGGTGGAGCCCGAGCGCGTTGTGATGTTCCGTGTTCCCTGGGTGGATGACAATGGCAAGGTCCAGGTCAACCGCGGCTACCGTGTGCAGTTCAACTCTGCCATCGGCCCCTACAAGGGCGGTCTGCGGTTCCATCCCAGCGTGAACCTGTCCATCATCAAGTTCCTGGGCTTTGAACAGATCTTCAAGAACAGCCTGACCGGCCTGCCCATGGGCGGCGGCAAGGGCGGCAGCGACTTTGACCCCCACGGCAAGAGCGATGCCGAGGTCATGCGTTTCTGCCAGAGCTTCATGACCGAGCTGTTCCGTCATATCGGCCCCGACACCGACGTGCCGGCCGGCGATATCGGCGTGGGCGGCCGCGAAGTGGGCTACATGTTCGGCCAGTACAAGCGCCTGCGCAACGAGTTCACCGGCGTGCTCACCGGCAAGGGCCTGACCTTCGGCGGCAGCCTGGTGCGCACCGAAGCCACCGGCTACGGCCTGTGCTACTTCGCCGACGAGATGCTCAAGGCCAACGGCAAGAGCTTTGACGGCGCCAAGGTGGTCATCTCCGGTTCCGGCAACGTGGCCATCTACGCCAACCAGAAGGCTTCCGAGCTGGGCGGCAAGGTCATTGCCATGAGCGACTCCAACGGCTACATTGTGGACGAAAACGGCATTGACTACAAGGTCATCAAGGAGATCAAGGAAGTCAAGCGCGCCCGTATCAAGACCTATCTGGACTATGTGCCCAGCGCCAAGTACGTGGAAGGCAGCCAGGGAATCTGGACCGTCGCCTGCGACATCGCCCTGCCCTGCGCCACCCAGAACGAACTGCCGCTGGAAGGCTCCAAGGCCCTGGTGGCCAACGGCTGCTACGCCGTGGCCGAAGGCGCCAACATGCCTTCCACCCCGGACGCTGTGGCCTACCTGCAGGCCAACGGCATCCTGTTTGCCCCGGCCAAGGCTTCCAACGCGGGCGGCGTGGCCACCTCCGGCCTGGAGATGAGCCAGAACTCCCTGCGTCTGTCCTGGACCTTCGAGGAAGTGGACGAACGCCTGAAGAACATCATGAAGAACATCTACGCCAACGCGGCCAACGCTGCCGAGGCTTACGGCATGAAGGGCAACCTGGTCGCCGGTGCGAACATCGCCGGCTTCACCAAGGTGGCCGACGCCATGCTGATGCAGGGCATCGTCTGATTGTGACGATCACTCCGTAACAAGATAAGAACCCCGCCGGTTCCTTACGGGAACCGGCGGGGTTTTTGCTGCGGTAGAGAACGGTTTCCCTGTGTAAGGGGAGCTGTCGCCGACAGGCGACTGAGAGGGTTGGTTAGCCCGCCAGACTACCGGGCTCAACAGCAGCCTGCCGGAGTGTCCTTCCTTTTTGTCGCCAAAAAGGAAGCGAAAAAGCGCCACCGTTTCGATGCGGTGGACGCCGACCAGGGCTGCGGCCCTGGACCCGGAGATGCGGCCACCTGACGACGGCCTTCTCACCGGCTGGGGCCGGTGAGCAAGGAAAATGATTTGAAATGGCATGCCAGAAAAGCCGCTGGTAAAACGGGAAAGCATTGCTGGTTCAGCTACGACTCTGCCTCATGCCTCCCCTGTGGTTGGGGAGGTACCGCGCAGCGGCGGAAGGGTTATGATTAGAAAAGCTCACCCCTTCTCGATCCCCCGCCCCGCGACGAGGTCCGCCCCGGTGCCCAGCAGGTTTTCCACTATGACCTGCCCGGGCTGCACCGGCGCCGCCACGCTGACGGCGTTGGCCACCTCCATGGCCTCAAAGAGCAGGTCCTTGGGGATGGCGGTGCTGGTCTTGACCGGCAGGCGGCGGTGCACGCCCCCGGTAACCCGCACGGTGGTGGTCAGCACCCGGGTGGGATGCTGCAGCTCATTTTTGCCGTACTCCTCGCCCCGGGGGCAGCTGTTGCCGGTGACGGCGTAACCGTTGTCCTCGTCCACCTGCAGGCGGCAGCCCCGGGGACAGACGATGCACACCAGTTCTTTCATCTTGCCGCACCCCCTTTGTCCTCTTCAATGGAAATGGTCACAGGCCCCTTGGCGCTCCGGACCAGGTCCCCCGGCAGCAGGATGTGCTCCATCTCGCCGGGGGCCAGATGGGCCCGACGGAACCCGGTGAGGGAGTTGCCCTCCCCGTCCCGCACCGCGATGGCGGCGGGCCCGGTGACCCGGTTCACCCGGAAGAACACCTCCACCGTTTTGCCCGCCTCATCGGGGCGGACGGTCTGGGGCACGGTGTAGCTGACCCCGTCCCCGTTCTTCAGTTCCAGGGTGCGGGCGGCGGCGCCGGCCCGCTTGCCCTGCACATAGGCCGCCGCCGCGGCGCCGGCCCGCTCGCTCTCGGCGGAGACATAGTCCACCAGGTCATGCACATGCACCACGTTGCCGCAGGCAAAGATGCCGGGGATGCTGGTCTCCATGTTCTCATACACCCGGGCGCCGCTGGTGCGGCGGTCCATGTCCGCCCCCGCGGCCCGGGTCAGCTCGTTTTCGGGGATGAGACCCACACTGAGCAGCACGGTGTCGCAGTCAAAGACCATCTCGGTGCCGGGGATGGGACGGCGGTCGGGGCCCACTTCACTCACCGTCACCTGCTCTACCCGGTCGTGGCCCTTGATGTCGGTGATGGTGTGGCTGAGATACAAAGGGATATCAAAGTCCTGCAGACACTGGACAATGTTGCGCATGAGCCCGCCGGAATAGGGCATGAGCTCCACACAGGCCAGCACCTTGGCTCCTTCCAGGGTCATGCGGCGGGCCATGATGAGCCCGATATCCCCGGAGCCCAGGATGACCACCCGGCGGCCCACCATGTACCCTTCGATGTTCAGATACCGCTGGGCTGCCCCCGCGGTGAAGATGCCGGCAGGCCGCTCCCCGGGGATGGAGATGGCCCCCCGGGTGCGTTCCCGGCAGCCCATGGCCAGCACCACAGCCTGGGCTTCCAGCACCTGATATCCGTCTCTGGCGCTGACGGCGTGTACCTGGTGGGGTGCACCGTCTTTGCCGGGGACGATCTGCAAGACCATGGTGTCCAGGCGGGTCTCCACGCCGGTGTCCCCCAGCATCTCAATAAACCGTCCGGCGTATTCCGGGCCGGTGAGTTCCTCCCGGAAGCGCTGCAGCCCGAAGCCGCTGTGGATACACTGGTTCAGGATGCCGCCCAGTTCGGAGTCCCGCTCCAGAATGAGGATGCGGCGCAGGCCGTTCTCCCAGGCCTGACAGGCCGCCGCCAGTCCGGCGGGGCCGCCGCCGACCACGATGAGTTCATAGGCTGCCATCTCAGCGCGCCTCCTTTCCGGTCTTGGTCTCCCGGGCCAGCACCCAGGTGCCGTCCTGGTCCATGAGGACATCGGTCATGGGAATGTTCAGTTCCCGGGCAATGATCTCCTGCACCCGGGGCCCGCAGAAGCCTCCCTGGCACCGGCCCATGCCCGCGTTGCACCGGCGCTTGACCCCGTTGATGGTGCAGGCAGGCACCGGGCTGTGCAGGGCCGCCACGATCTCCCCTTCGGTGACCGTCTCGCACCGGCAGATGACCCGGCCGAACCGGGGGTCTTTCTGAATCAGTTCCGCCCGCTGCTGGGCGTTCAGCTCCCGGAAGCGAGGCACGGCCTGCCGGCGGGGGTTGAAGTCCGGCTTTTCTTCCAAAGACAGCCCTTCCGCCGCCAGCAGCTCCGCCGCATAGTCGGCGATGGCCGGGGCGCTGCTCAGCCCCGGGGAGCAGATGCCCGCCAGGTCCAGCCAGTGGGGGTGGGCTTTGCTCGTCTCGATGACGAAGTCCCCCCGGTCGGTGTTGGCCCGGATGCCGCTGAAATTGCGGATGTTCTGCCGCAGATTCAGCCCCGGCACGCTCTGCATGGCACGGCGGCGGACAAAGTCCAGGGCGTCGGCGGTGTTGCCCAGGTCCCGGCGGTCGGTCACCGCCTCGGCGTTGGGGCCCACCAGCAGGTTGCCGTGGACGGTGGGAGCGACGAGAACGCCCTTGCCCTCGGGGCCAGGACACTGGAAGATCACCCGGCTGACCGTTTTGCCTTCGCTTTTATCCAGCAGGTAATACTCGCCCCGGCTGGGATGCACCGTGAAGTCGGGACTCTCCAGCAGGGCGCGGACCTTGTCGGCGTCCACCCCCGCCGCATTGATCACATACCGGGCGGTGAACTCGCCCTTGGGAGTGGTGAGCACAAAATGGCTGTCCTCCTCCCGCACGGCGATGACAGGGCAGCCGCGGAAGAGTTCCACCCCGTTGGTGACGGCGTTTTCCATGAGGGCCAGGGCCAGTCCCCAGGGGTCCACGATGCCCGCGCTGGGCGCCAGCAGCGCCCCGGTCACGGCTTGGGACAGGTTGGGTTCCAGTTCCCGGGCTTCTTTCCCGGTGAGCAGCCGCAGCCCGGGCACCCCGTTGGCGGTGCCCCGGCGGTAGAGTTCTTCCAGCCTGGGCTGCTGGTCCGCCCCGAAGGCCAGCACCAGGGAGCCGGTGCGCCGGAAAGGCACGTCCAGTTCGGCACACAGGTCGCCCATCTGCCGGTTGCCCTCCACATTCAGCCGCGCCATGAGCGTTCCCGGCTCCGGGTCGTATCCCGCATGGACGATGGCGCTGTTGGCCTTGGTGGTGCCATTGGCCACATCGTTCTGGGCTTCCAGCACCGCCACCTTCCCCCGGCACCGGGCCAGACGGCGGGCGGCGGCCGCCCCGATGACCCCGCAGCCGATGATGATCACATCATACATAGATTGCCTCCCTGTTTTGCTCACAAAAAAAGAGCAAAGCAAATACCGCCCCTGTCGGGCCGCATCTGCTTCACTCTTGACACAAGCAGTCTTCTGAACATGTTTACTGTACCATCCCCTTTCCCCGACTGTCAAGGCAGGGGCAGAGGAATCGGCAGGTTGGCCAAAAGCGAGGGGCCGCTTTTGGCACAATGGCTGTTTTTGGTCCGGCCGCTTTACTTTCCCGCCCAAACCTGCCATAATGGATTTGTTCACAAGAGCAGGGAGTGGGACGGCCAGAGGTGCGCCCCACTCTTTTTATTTATCGGACCGCTGCGGCGGCAGGAGGATTTTGCCAAGATGGAATCCCTGGAAGAAAAACGGGTCCGGCTGCTGGACTGCCCGGTGATCGCCGCCGTGAAGGACGAGGCCGGACTGGAGCAGGCGCTGCAAAGTGAGTGTGAAGTGGTTTTTCTTTTGTTCGGCACCATCGTCAGCGTGCCCGCCCTGGTGGAAAAAGTCCGTCAGAGCGGCAAGCTGGCCATTGTGCACATCGACCTGGTGGAGGGCCTTTCCGCCCGGGAAGTGGCGGTGGATGCCCTGCAGGGGCTCTGCCGCCCGGACGGCATCATCTCCACCCGGCCGCCCCTCATCCGCCGGGCCCGGCACCTGGGGCTCTTGACGGTACAGCGGGCCTTTATCCTGGATTCGCTGTCCCTGGACAACCTGCCCGCCCAGCTGGGCGTGGGCAAGCCGGATTTCATCGAGATTTTACCCGGTATCATGCCCCGGGTCATTGCCGAGCTGGCCCAGAAGACCCGCACCCCCATCATTGCCGGGGGACTGGTCAAGTACAAAGACGAAGTCATGGCCGCCATCCGCGCCGGAGCGGTGGCCGTTTCCAGTTCCAGCCCTGCGGTCTGGGAGATGTAACACTACAGGAGGCCCTACCATGAAAAAGTATGTGATTGCCCTGGACCAGGGCACCACCAGCAGCCGCTGCATCCTGTTCGACAAGGACCAGAACATCGTGGATCTGGCCCAGCGGGAATTCACCCAGCACTACCCCCATCCGGGCTGGGTGGAGCACGACCCCATGGAGATCTATTCCAGCCAGTACGGCGTCCTGATGGAAGTGCTGGCCAAGAGCGGGGTGGATGTGCAGGAGATCGCGGGCATCGGCATCACCAACCAGCGGGAGACCGCCATCGTCTGGGACAGGGAGACCGGCCGCCCGGTATACAACGCCATCGTGTGGCAGTGCCGCCGCACCGCCGCCCTGTGTGAGGAGCTGAAACAGGACACCGCCTTCACCGACTATGTACAAAAGCGCACCGGGCTGCTCATCGACGCTTATTTTTCCGCCACCAAGATCAAGTGGATCCTGGACAACGTTCCCGGGGCCCGACAGCAGGCGGAGGAAGGCCGGCTGCTCTTCGGCACGGTGGACACCTGGCTGATCTGGAAGCTCACCGGCGGCGCCGCCCATGTGACCGACTACACCAACGCCAGCCGCACCATGCTCTTTGATATTGAACATCTCTGCTGGGACAAGACCATCTGCGACCGGCTGGGCATTCCCATGGCCATGCTGCCCAAGGTCTGCTCCTGCAGCGAGGTGTACGGCACCGTGAACATCCAGGGGGTGGAGGTGCCCATCGCCGGCATTGCGGGGGACCAGCAGGCCGCCCTCTTCGGCCAGACCTGCTTTGAGGCCGGGGAAGCCAAGAACACCTACGGTACCGGCTGCTTCCTGCTCATGAACACCGGGGAGACCCTTGTCCGCAGCCGCAACGGCCTCATCACCACCATCGCCTCGGGGGTGAACGGCCGCATCCAGTACGCCCTGGAAGGCAGCGTCTTTGTGGGCGGTGCGGTGGTCCAGTGGCTGCGGGACGAGCTGCACCTCATCACCGAGGCTGCGGACACCGAATACTTTGCTAAAAAAGTGCCGGACAGCGCCGGGGTGTACCTGGTGCCCGCCTTCACCGGGCTGGGCGCCCCCTACTGGGACATGTACGCCCGGGGCGCCCTGGTGGGCCTGACCCGGGGCGCCGGACGCAACCACATCATCCGGGCGGCGCTGGAATCCATCGCCTACCAGACCGGGGATGTGCTCCGGGCCATGGAGCGGGACGCCGGCATGCCCCTGCGGGAGCTGCGGGTGGACGGCGGGGCTTCGGCCAACAACTTCCTCATGCAGTTCCAGGCGGACATCATCGGCCGCACCCTGCGCCGCCCCATGATCCGGGAGACCACCGCCCTGGGCGCCGCCTATCTGGCGGGTCTTGCCACCGGGGTGTGGCAGGACCTGGCGGACATCCGCCGCCAGTGGACCCTGGACCGGCTGTACGAGCCCGAGATGGACGAGGCCACCCGCACCCGCCTGCAGGCGGGCTGGCACAAGGCCGTGGACCGGGCCCGGGGCTGGGCCGAGGACTGAGCTTTCCACAAAACAGCTTTCTTTTGTGGAAAAAACGGCCGGGTTTTCTCTTTTGCATTTCATACAGACCTTTTCCGCCGCTCCTTGGCCGGGGCGGCGGATTTTTTTGGAAAAAATCCGGGGAAGACACTTTTCCCTATTGACAAAGGTCGGAGAGGGGACTATCATATAGACATATGAACAACTGCTCATATGAAAGGATGTCTGACAATGGCTTTACCCAACGAGATCCCCCGCCCCGACGCTGTGCCGGTGTGTGACCCCGGCTGCCCCGGGGACCCGGAAGCCCTGGCCCGGGTGTGCGCCGATCTGCCCGACGACGAGGTGCTGTACGACCTGGCCGAGCTGTTCCGGGTGTTCGGGGACACCACCCGCATCAAGATCCTGTACGCCCTGTTTGAAAGCGAGCTCTGCGTCAGCGACATCGCCCAGGCGGTGGGGCTTTCCCAGAGTGCGGTGAGCCACCAGCTGCGGGTGCTGAAAGCCAGCAAGCTGGTCAAGTTCCGCCGGGACGGCAAGACGGTGTTCTACAGCCTGGACGATGACCATGTGCGTACCATGATCGCCCTGGGCATGGAGCACGTGGAAGAGTGACCCATTTGTAATCCCTATATCTGAGAGTGAAAAGGAGAATGTACCATGCAGAAGAAATTCAACATTGAAGTGGACTGCGCCAACTGCGCCGCCAAGATCGAGAACGCCGTCAAGGCCCTGCCCGGTGTGCAGAGCGCCAGCGTGAGCTTTATGGCCCAGAAGATGCTGCTGGAAGCGGAGGACAGCCAGTTTGACGCCATCCTGAAGCAGGCCGTGAAGGCGGCCAAGAAGATCGAGCCGGATTTCGAGATCGAACTGTAAAGGTCCTTGGCGGTATCTGAAGCAGGAGGGATGGTTTGTATGACCAAAAAGCAGAAACGAATGCTGCGCCGTATCATTCTGGCCGCGGTGCTGTATGCGGCGGCAGCGGTCCTGTGCCAGGTGTTTGCCGGCCTGCCCTGGCCGGCGCAGGCGGTGCTCTATCTGATCCCCTATTTCATCATCGGGTATGATGTGCTGCGCAAGGCCGTGCTGGGCGTGGTCCACGGGGAAGTGTTTGACGAAAACTTCCTCATGGCCGTGGCCACGGTGGGCGCCATGTGCCTGGGTGAATACGGCGAGGGCGTGGCTGTCATGCTGTTCTACCAGGTGGGCGAGCTGTTCCAGAGCTACGCCGTGGGCAAGAGCCGCCGGAGCATTGCGGGGCTGATGGACATCCGCCCCGACAGCGCCAACCTGGAAGAGGCCGATGGCGGTCTGCGCACGGTGGACCCGGAGGAAGTGCCGGTGGGGGCGGTCATTGTGGTACGCCCCGGGGAGAAGATCCCCCTGGACGGCACGGTGCTGGAGGGCGAAAGTTCCCTGAACACCGCCGCCCTTACCGGGGAGAGCCGTCCCCGCTCCGCCCGCCCGGGAGATGCGGTCATCAGCGGCAGCGTGAACGTGGACGGGGTGCTGCGGGTGCAGGTGACCAAACCCTACGGCCAGTCTACCGTGGCCCGCATCCTGGACCTGGTGGAGAATTCCAGCCTGAAGAAAGCCAAGGCGGAAAACTTCATCACCAAATTTGCCCGGTACTACACCCCCGCCGTCTGCTTTGCTGCCCTGGCCCTGGCGGTGCTGCCGCCCCTGGTGCTGGGCGGCGGCTGGGCCATGTGGATCAAGCGGGCGCTGACCTTCCTGGTCATCTCCTGCCCCTGCGCCCTGGTCATCAGCATCCCCCTCACCTTCTTCGGGGGCATCGGCGGGGCGTCCCGCTGCGGCATCCTGGTCAAGGGCGGCAACTATCTGGAAGCCCTGGCCCATACGGGCACGGTGGTCTTTGACAAGACCGGCACCCTGACCAAAGGGGTGTTCAAAGTCAGCCGGGTCTCCCCTGCTCCGGGCCGCACCGAACAGGAAGTGCTGGAACTGGCCGCTGCGGCGGAAAGCTACTCCAGCCATCCCATCAGCAAGAGCCTGCGGGAAGCCTGTCCTGCCTGCACTCTGCAGGCCACCGACGCCCGGGAGATCGCGGGCCACGGCGTGTCCGCCCAGGTGGACGGCCACACGGTGCTGGCGGGCAACACCAAGCTCATGGAAGCCAAGAAAATCCCCTACACCCCCGACGACGGGGTGGGCACGGTGGTCTATCTGGCCTGTGACGGCGCCTTCTGGGGTTCAGTCCTGATTTCCGACGAGGTGAAACCCACCGCCCGTCAGGCCATGGACAGCCTGCACAGCCAGGGGGTGCGCACCGTCATGCTCACCGGTGACAGCAAGGCTGTAGCCGCCGGGGTGGCGGGCCAGCTGGGCATGGACGACTTCCACGCCGAGCTGCTGCCCGACGACAAGGTCCGCCGGGTGGAGGAACTGCTGGCGGACAAGAGCCGGGGCAACCTGGCCTTTGTCGGGGACGGCATCAACGACGCCCCCGTGCTCATGCGGGCGGACATCGGCATCGCCATGGGTGCCCTGGGCAGCGATGCCGCCATCGAGGCCGCCGACGTGGTTCTCATGGACGACGACCCGGCCAAGATCGGTCTGGCCATGCGCATGGCCCGCCGGTGCATGTCCATCGTCTACCAGAACATCGTCTTTGCCCTGGGCGTCAAACTGCTGTTTTTGCTGCTGGGCGCCGTGGGCATCGCCAACATGTGGTGGGCGGTGTTTGCCGATGTGGGGGTCATGGTGCTGGCCGTGCTCAACGCCACCCGGATGCTCTCCATCCGCGCCTACCGCAAGTAATATCACAACACAAAATCCCGGACTCTGGCTGAGTCCGGGATTTTTTTATTTGTTGTCTTCCGGGTCCTGGTAGGCCCCGTTTTCGTCCAGGTATTCCAGGTGCAGGTGGGAAGCATCCTCCCCCTCACTGGGGATGGTGCCCACTGTGCCCAGCACGTCCCCCCGGTGGACTTCGTCCCCGGTCTTCACATCCGCCTTGTCCAGGCCGCAGTACCGCCAGGTGCCCCCGTCCAGGGTCTTGACCTCGGCCACCGTGCCCCACAGGGCGTCCTCGGTGACAGATGCCACCGTGCCGGCGGTCACCGCATGGACCTTGTCCCCCTTGTCGGCGGCGTAGTCGGCACCGTTGTGGGTGCGCCAGTCGCCCAGGGTCTCGCTGTACACCAGCTCATCCCCGCTGAAGGCCCGGATGGGCTCAGCATCCGCCGGCGATACGGGCAAGGCGGCCGAGGACACCGAAGAATCGCCAGAGGCGGCCCCACCGGCGGACACTGCCCCAGACGGCTGCTGCGCCGAGGAGGAAGCAGGCGACTCGGAGGGCTGTGCAGAGACCTGCGGCGACGGCACAGGCGTCTGCACCGGCACATCCTCGGCGGGATTGGTTACGATGGTATCCGGCTGGTTCCATTGGGCATCCTCCTCCAGGGCGTTCTGGCGTGATTCGGTCAGATCGGCCACATTGCGCACCACACTGCGGATGGCCAGTACCCCGGTGATGGTGGCCACCAGCAGCAGGGCCAGACAGATCAGGTATAATCCTCTTTGCTTGAAAAATGCTTTGAAGCTGTTCATCTTCCCCCGTCCTTTGCTGCAAGATACACCCGCGGGCGGCGCCCGCGGTTCGATTTACGGTTAGTGTGGCACAGGGCGCGGGGGTTTATACAGACAAAACGGGCGGCGCGCAAAACTTTTGCGCGCCGCCCGTACCATGCCGGTGCTTATTCGCCGAACACCTTGGTGTAGTCGGCCTTGAATTTTTCGATGCCCGCATCGGTGAGGGGATGGTGCAGCATCTGCAGGATGACCTTGTAGGGCACGGTGGCAATGTCCGCCCCGGCCAGGGCACAGTCGGTCACATGGATGGGGTTGCGCACGCTGGCCGCAATGATCTGGGTCTGCAGATCCGGATAGTTCAGGAACATATTGTGGATGGTCTCGATCAGTTCGATACCGGGCTGGCCGATGTCGTCCAGCCGGCCCAGGAAGGGGCTGACATAGGTGGCGCCCGCCCGGGCCGCCAGCAGCGCCTGGTTGGCGGAGAAGATCAGGGTGCAGTTGGTGGGGATGCCTTCCCCGGAAAGGACCTTGATGGCCTTGAGGCCTTCGGCGGTCATGGGGATCTTGACCACCATATGCCTGGGGTCCAGGGCATAGATGGCACGGCCTTCCGCGATCATACCCTCGGCGTCGGTGGTGGTGGCCTTGACTTCCCCGGAGATGGGGCCGTCCACGATGGTGGCGATCTCGGCCAGGGTCTGGGCATAGTCCCGCCCTTCCTTGGCGATCAGGCTGGGATTGGTGGTGACCCCGGCAATGATGCCCATATCGTTGGCCTTGCGGATCTCCTCCACATTGGCGGTATCAATGTACAGTTTCATGCTGATTCACTCCTTAGTCTTTTTCCTTTTTCTGACCATAGTAGGCATGGGGACCGTGCTTGCGCAGGTAGTGCTTGTCCTGCAGATTCTGGGGCGCCGGGGCGGCGTTGGGGTCCACCTGCCGGGTGAGCAGGGCCATCCTGGCCACCTCTTCCAGCACCACCGCATGGTACACCGCCTGGGCCGCATCCTTGCCCCAGGTGAAGGGACCGTGGCTGCGGCAGATGACCCCCGGCACCGCCACCGGGTCGATGTTCCGGGTGCGGAAGGTCTCCACAATGACCTTGCCGGTGTTGCCCTCATAGTCCGATTCCAGCTCGGCGGTGCTCAGCTGCCGCGCACAGGGAACCGGACCGTAGAAGTAATCGGCATGGGTCGTGCCGTAGCAGGGAATGTCCCGTCCGGCCTGGGCCCAGGCCACCGCATAGGGGCTGTGGGTGTGCACGATGCCCCCCAGTGCCGGAAAGGCCCGGTACAGTTCCAGATGGGTCCTGGTGTCGCTGCTGGGGTTCAGGTCCCCTTCCACCACCACACCGGTGTCCAGATCCACCACCACCAGGTCGGCGGGGCGCAGGTCCTCATACGCCACCCCCGAAGGCTTGATGACCACCAGCCCCCGGCTGCGGTCGATGCCCGACACGTTGCCCCAGGTATAGGTGACCAGCCCGCGGCGGGGCAGTTCCATATTGGCTTCATACACTTGCTGTTTCAGATGTTTGAGCATGGGGCCCTCCCTGTGCATTTTCATATTTCTGGTTTTTATTGTAGCGCAGCGGACCGACAATTTCCACTGTTTTGTCAAATAAATCAGATTTTTCCGTGTTTTTTCTATGGTCTGTGCACAAAAAGCCTCTTGTGTGCGGGCCGCGCTTCCCGTATAATCGAAACAGAAGTCTTCCCGCCCCGGGCCTGTGCCGCCAAGGGCGGGAACATTTGTCAGGAGGTCCTACCATGTCCCACATCATCGTCAACGCCAACCGGTCGGCGGGCGTCATCAACAAAAACATCTACGGCCATTTTTCCGAGCATCTGGGCCGGTGCATCTACGGCGGGCTGGCCAATGCCGACGGCACCCTGCGCACCGACGTGGTCGCCGCCCTGAAAGAACTGCATGTGCCGGTGCTGCGCTGGCCCGGCGGCTGCTTCGCGGACACCTACCACTGGATGGACGGGGTCGGGCCCAAGGCACAGCGCAAGACCATCGTGAACACCAACTGGGGCGGCGTGACCGAGGACAACGCCTTCGGCACCCATGAATTCATGGCCCTGTGCCGGGAACTGGGGTGCGAGCCCTACATTTCCGGCAATGTGGGCAGCGGCACGGTGCAGGAGTTTTCCGACTGGGTGGAGTACTGCAACATGCCCGGGCGCTCCCCCATGGCCGACCTGCGGCGGAAAAACGGCCAGGAAGCCCCCTTCAACGTGCGGTACTGGGGCATCGGCAACGAGACCTGGGGCGGCGGGGGCAACATGCGCCCGGAATTTTACGCCGACCTGTGCCGGCAGTATTCCTCCTTCCTGCGCAGCTACAGTCCCGACCTGAAGCCCTTCCGCATTGCCTGCGGCGCCAGCGAGGACGACTACAACTGGACCCGCCGGGTGGTGGAGAGCGCCGGCCGGGTCATAGATGCCATCAGCCTGCACTACTACACCATCCCCGGGGACAACTGGGGCGTCAAGGGCAGCGCCACCGAATTTGACCGGGACATCTTCTACCACACCCTGTACCGTACCCTGTGGATGGAGGAGCTCATCGAAAACCACAGCCGCATCATCCGCCGGTTCGCCAAAGGCCGGGACATCGGTCTGGCGGTGGATGAGTGGGGCACCTGGTACGATGTGGAGCCGGGTACCAACCCGGGCTTCCTGTTCCAGCAGAACACCATGCGGGATGCCCTGGTGGCGGCTGTCAACCTGAACATCTTCAACAACCACTGCGACACGGTAATCATGGCCAACATTGCCCAGATGGTCAATGTGCTCCAGGCCATGGTGCTCACCGACGGGGACAAGCTGCTGCTGACCCCCACCTACCATGTGTTCTGGATGTACCGGGAACACCAGGACGCCCGCCAGCTGGAGACCTACGCCGAGACCCGGCTGCTGGGCAGCGAGGCGGAGCCGGTGCCCGACCTGCATGTATCGGCCAGCGAAGGGGCGGACGGCACCCTGCTGGTGACGGCGGTGAACCTGAGCGACACCGACGCCTGTCCGGCACAGGTCCTGCTCAGCGGCCGGAAAGCCGGCGCGGTGACCGCCGAGACCCTGGCCGGAGCCCCCGCTGCCCACAACACCTTTGCCACCCCGGACCACGTGCATCCCCTGCCGCTGGAAGTCCGCTGCACCGACAGCGGGTTTGCCGCCCAGCTGCCGCCCTGCAGCGTGACTGCCTTCCGGGTCAGGACGGAATAACCGCCCTGCGGCCGGCTGTTCCCGCGCAAAAAAGAAAAGACCGCCCGCCGGGCAGCTGCGTCCGGCGGGCGGTCTTGTGTTTCACAGGGGCATCAATAGCGGTAAACGATGGCGTTCTTGACGGCGGCGGAGGCATCCGGTCCGGCCAGACGGGAAGCCAGGGCCAGGGCGAAGGGGATGGCGGCGCCCAGGGCTTCGCCGGTGATGATGTTGCCGTCCACCGACAGGGGCAGGCCGGTATACTCGGCGCCGCCGGCGGTGAGGGCTTCATCCATGCCGGGGTAGACGGTGGCGCGCTTGCCCTTGAGCAGGCCGAAGGCGGCCAGCACGGTGGGGGCGGCGCAGATGGCGGACACGATCTTGCCGTCGGCGGCCATGCGGGTGCAGGCGTCCTTGACGGTCTGGCTGGCTTTCAGGTTGTTCACCCCCGGAATGCCGCCGGGCAGGATGGCCGCGTCAAACTGGGAATAATCCAGCTCCTCGGCCAGGGCATCGGCCACCACGTTCACCTGACGGGCGGAACGGACCACCTTTTCCCCGCCCACGGCGGCGATGGTCACCTCCACACCGGCACGGCGCAGGATATCCACACACAGAAGGCCCTCGCACTCTTCCAGGCCGGGGGCAAAAAAGATCACAGCTTTGCTCATGGTTTGTCACTCCTTTTGGTAATGGGTTCAGAACGGATGAAAATTGCGGGTCACGTTGCGGATGACCGGCAAGGGATCGGTTTTGCGGCGCAGGGCCGTCACCAGCCCCACAAGAGACATCACTTCCACCAGAATGCCGCAGCTGACCGAGAACTCGTAGCAATAGGGCACAAACCCGATGGCCGCGAACACCACGATCATGGCCAGCAGCACCAGCCCCTGGTTCAGGTGGAACCGCACAAAGTCATGGTGCCGCCACCGGCTGCAGGCAGGGATCAGAATGAGGATGTTCAGATAGCACAGTGCGCCCATCCACCGGGCGGCGGCGGGCACTTCGGGTTCCTGGGGCCGCTGGGGTTCGGGGG
>PPYE01501740.1_pt1 | contig 45858 bp, 35 predicted proteins | sample 1559881 | NCBI WGS metagenome assembly PPYE01 (sample SAMN08240022, study PRJNA423297) | Human gut metagenome, whole genome shotgun sequencing project.
TGAGGGGGCATTATTGAATATTTTCAGGGGGTAGAATCTTTTTGGTTTTAGGGGGCATCTTACACTGGATTTTCCAGGGGTGAATAGCGGTCGTAGAAATCCGGCAGGCTGAAAGCGGCTGACGCTATGTATGCAGAGCCGTTGCCAGCCATTTCCATGCCTGTGTCTTGGGCGAGCAGTTGGGCGACAGCCTGACTGCTCGCATATTCTATCCGTATGTAGTCTGCACCGTCCCTTGTTTCTTTGTGCAGCACGATGCTTCCTCTTTGTTTCTGAACCTTATCCATGTCGCTGAATTTTGCTTCATGCTCCAAAGATAGAACAAAAATGCCACATTTTGAACATACGTTCAAAAATAATAGAGGTTAAAAAAACAAAACTGTATCAGGCTTTAAGCAGCGAATAGATATAGCGAAAGTTTTCTGCCAGTTCGTCCACGTTCAAACCGTTCAGGAATGCTTGTTCGTATGACAGTCCTAAAAACATTTGCCGGAACATGGTAGCCGTTTTCTTCACGTCCGTGTCACTTCTGATTTCCCCGCTTTCTTTTGCTTTCTGCACGACTTTCGCCCACAGGTCATGGTCATGGCTAAATACTCTTTCGATTTTCTGCCTGATGCCCGGATAGTACGTACGCACTTGTGACAGGAAATGAAAGTAGTAGAAGCTGGAGCTACAATCATGCGGGTCGCCATTGTCGCCAATCAGTTCAACAATCCTTTTCATGGAAGCGGCTACCCCTGCCACGTATTGCCCGATGAACTCTGCCAACGTATCGGCAGGAGTGGCAAACTTGTTTCCCGGTTCGTGCATTTTTAGCACGTATTTGTCTGCCACAGCCATGAATAAATCCAGCTTATGCGGAAAATAATAAACGATACCCGTTTTTGTCACCCCGCAGGCTTTGGCAAGCGTGATGATGCTTGCTTTCTCGTAGTTCATCCTGACAAATACCCCAAATGCTTTATCTATTACTTCTTCACGGTTAGTTATTATCATACACGTTTGTTTTTAATCGGTTACGAAGATACGGATTTTGTTTTAACCATTTGTACCCCAGTGCTTTTTTTTAGTGCAAGGTGCAAGTATATATTTATATATATAGCTTGCACCTTGCACTAACCCAAAAATATTTATTATCAGATATTTGCGAGTTTCAAAAGAATGCAGTATCTTTGAACCCGAAAGTTAGGCAGACAAACACGGTCAAAGTTGGACAGGCTTAACGATTAAAAATCGTTACTGTTTCGTTACCTATTTGAAATTTTGAAAGCAAAGTAGTTGACATATAAGCGGTTAGAGTTATAGGTTCAAAACCCTGTCTCTCCGCTGAACTAACCGGACAATACCGGACAGTAAGCAGACAAGTCCCACAAATTCAATGATTTGTGGGACTTTTTTATCCCCTTGTGTCTGCCTTAAAGTACACCTTTTCGCCCCTAAAAGACAAAGTTCGTAACCTAACTCGTACCCCCGACAAACAAAAACGGAAAGGGGGTAGTCAGAACGTTCCAGGTAGTGTTTTTCATCAAGCCAAACTTCGATTTTATCAGAGCCGTCATGCCAACCGGAGATATCGAAATACTCCATTAAAACTTCGGGAAAGATGACTCGTAGTAACTTATCTAGATTGCGATTAGAATTCATTGGATTGTTATTTTTTTAATCTTCCGCAAAGATAGTTCACTTTCGCATATTAACATAACATACCCACAGGGTTTTCGGACTGACCCGTTTTTTCACTATAATCGGTTAAGCTCATTTCTTATTTGTACACTCTGTTGTTCGAATTGCTTTTGACTGTGGTCTATATCAGCAATACCTGTATCAGGCTTTGAATTCTTTTACTGCTTGTTCCAGTCTTTTCAGACTTAATTCTCCGGATTGTCTCCACAGTTGTTCGCCCTTTCTCATTAATATATAGGTAGGAGTATTTTCAATGGTATACAGTTCTGCAAGAGCACGCTCTTGATCGATGTCAATTTGTACTACCTCAAGAGTCCCTTCCATTAATTTTTTAAATTCCTCTATAACAGGATGCATTCTCTGGTTTTCAGGTTGCCAGTGGGCATAAAATTCGGCCATTATCCAATCGCCGTGAGTTAACTTTTCTTTGTTCCGTTCTTCACGAGCTTTCTTCTTTTCTTTCATATCGATAATGTTTTAAATGATTAATTGTTGTTCCAACAATAAAGAAAGAAAAAATGTTTGCGGGAGGAGTGAGAATAAACATAGATTAGGGCTTAATTATTTCTCATATTATCTTTTATATAGATGTTTGTTTAAACGCCTGTTATTCTATATAATTAATTTTACTTTTAAAAGTTATATCATTTTCTAATATCGAAACTTTGTTATTTTGTTTATGCGATTTGTGAAAAACCTTTCTTGTCTAACCTTTTTTTTTTATATTTAGCAACTTCACTGACTTTTACTCTCTTTTTTATTGGTAGCATGAGGGCTTAATTGACTATATTAGAAATGAATATAATTCTGCATTTCCTACAATATCACGATCTTTGTAATGTGAGGATCAGGTAAGTTTCTGTACCGCGTGATACATAAAGAACGCAAAGAAACTGCCTTTAAATGCATCGCTATTTGGCGGATGCATACACTAAACTAAGAAAAGAAAGTTTGATAGGAAATGAAGAAAAGTGGAAACATATATATTAAAGGCTTGCTCAATTTTTTATTATTGATGATGTTTTCATCTTGTTTTGATGATACTTTCACTGATAATAAAACAAGCGATAATTCATATATAATGATTGGAGGAACAATGACGCGGGCTGCAACCAACCCGGGAACTGTTCCAGATGACTACATCGTTAAATCACTTCGTGTTTTGGCATTTGAACAATCTACCGGAAAGTGTGTATCTAACAAACGTTATACTGCTGAAAATGGAGATGTTATAAAACACTCTATTGATGCCGGCGATTATAATTTTGTTTTTCTTGCTAATGAACCGCCTCACGAGCTTATCATAAATGAATTGGATGGAATCACGAAATATACGGATCTGGATGAGATTGCATATCCGGAATATTTTTTCTCGTCCGAACAGATTATTCCGATGATGCAGGAGATTAAAAGTGTAAAAGTCCTGTCGGGTGGACAAGGTGCTGTATTAAGTGATAATACAACAGTGAATCCACTGCAATTGGCTCTTGAAAGATTGGCAGTACGGATTGATGTGGTATTAGAATCGGAAGATGATCTGGAGGGTCTTTTCTCAGGACTTATATTTGAGAATATTCCGGATGTAGTACCTCTTACTTCCAATTATCAAGGTACGGTTGGACAGAGCAATACCCGTACTTTATCTAAAGATGATGATGGAAGTTATTTCTCGGACGAGACTCCAACTAGTGGAAGAATCTGGGCGAAGAGGATAAGTAGAATTATTTTGCCTGCTAAGGAATTAAGTACAGTAGGTGACAAAACGAAGGCAGTAATTCTTACAGTGGATATGGGGAGTCACTATAGTCCTTTTTGTGAACTACAGATAGCTTCTAATCCGGTGAACTACAGTCTGCCTGGTAATACCATGCTGGATTTGCACGGTATTATTAAGGAACCGTTGGAAATGAATATAAAAGCTTCCAAATGGGTAGATGTAGATAATAATTGGAACATAGATAATCAGCGTATATTAAGAGTTTCGCATGTGGATGCATCGATAACTGACTTTAACGGCAGCCGGATTTCATTCTGGTCAAACATGCCTGTAGTCAAAGTACTGCCCGAAGCATACGATGTAGATGCTGGTAAGATGGTGGAAACCAACCGTATTTTCAATAGTCTGGCATCTCAACGTACCTCGGACGGGAGTACTGCCCCCGAGCGTTTCATGTATACAGTTCAATACGAAAATGGGCAAAGAACAGGTACGGGATACATGGATTTATTGGCTGACGGATGGGTTGAAAAAGAATATTGGGGAAGTGGAACTGATGATTATTTCAATATGGCCAGGAATGTAAGCGGAACATATAAGCTTACGTTATCGGCAGAGAATGAAGATGGCAGTAATGCTTTGCAAAGAGAGATTACGGTTAAGATAATACAAAATGGTAAACGCCTTCAGTTCTATCATCCGGCTGTAGAACCGTCAAATGGTGCTACGGGTTATGCTGGTGCCTTTTGGAAGAACAATCAACGTGGAGAACGTATTATCATGGGACAACATGCCAAGGCGGGAACAGATGCTGAGACAATTGCGGATTGGAGTGCATGGGTGGACGATGACCCCAATAAAATGGTTATTTTGAGTACAACACCCAGTTTAGATCCTAATGTCGGAACGGCCAACCCGGGAAATGCCGAAGACTTTTTGGTAACACCCAATCTGCAGAAAGGAGAGGATGGTAAAAGTGTAACAGGTAAAGGGCGTATTTATTTTCGCATCGGATTGACGGGGATAAATACTACGAATTCCCCAAAATATGCAACGGTAAAAGTGAAATACAGGTTGTGGGGATGGGATTATGTAGAAGCGACTATTTACTTAAGACAGGGTGAAAAACCTGATTATTTATATACAGGACGCCCAGGATCAAGAGCTTTTGCTGTCTACAATATGACTCATAGCAGTTTTCTAACAGCTCCCACAACGAGCCCTTTTAGTATTGTAGTGAATAGAGGAAATGCTTCGGAAGTAGATTTTCCGACGAAAGCAGGAGCACATTTCCAATGGGCAAGATTGAGACCGGGATCGTATGGTAGTTATTCCGGTGGAGCGGAAACAGATGCAAACTATGACAGTTTTGGCTATAGGGCATTGAATCCGCGTCCTGATATGAACGCGGTTAATCTTACAGGGTGGGGATGGAGCTATTATAAAAATTACGAGTACCTGATATGGGATAATGGAAATGTGTCTGAAAGTTATAGTACTGATTATGAAATCTGCCCTAATGGTTATCATCGACCGAATGACGGAAGCATATCCGGAGGTTTGGTGGCATCACATAATGGTTCACAGGCAGATGCGAATGCGTCGGAATGGAGAGCATCCATTTTTGCGAGTCCGATGACGGGTGATGGAAATGAATTGTATAATCCGAATCATCCGGATTATAATTCGAACCGTACATCTGATGGTCAGCCGACATCGCCTTCGTATTATGCTCCTGTACCTCTTCCCGACAATATGACATTCGGGTTTTATGCAGATGGGTATTTTGACAGGCACCCAATAGAACAGAATTTTCTTCCTGGCAATAATGTACAATTTGGAGTTACGATAAATAGTGCGGACGCCGCATATTGGGGATGTCTTTTCTTTAATGGTAGTAAGTCCTTGTTTTTCCCTGCTGCGGGTAGGCGGAACTATGGCGTGAAAGGAGCAGATGGGGCTGGTATGTTGGAACATCCGAGTGCCGGATTTTATATGACAGCGTCAGCTGCTGATATTCCTGAAGATAAAGGTACAACCCATATTGATTGGAGCTCCGTATGGAACATGGAACTAAGCTATATGGAAACGGCACCTATTAGTACTTCGTTTAAGAATGGATTTTCTCTACGGTGTGTGAAGAATGAATGAATTAATGAGTGAAGAATGAGATTACAAATTAAGATATATATGCTCTTCTGGCTACTTTTCTGTATGGTTTCATGCGTACTGGAGAAGGAGATTGATCCGGCAGAACCCAAGGAGGAAGTCGGCCAGGTCAGCATCGAGCTGTTTACAAGACTAAGATCATACGATACTCCTGTGTCCAGAGCGGAAGCACTGGAAGACGTAGTATCCAAAGATCCCTGGGTACTTGTATTCACTGATGCCGGTGATGGCATAGCTGATAATGCTGTATTTGCAGAAGCAGCACAAGCGAACATTAATGTTGGTAACAAAAGTTATGTTTTGCTTAAGCCACAGAGTGTTACATCTTGGATTTTGATATTAGCCAATCCGCAAGAGAAGTTCTATAGAGGTAATACGCCTTATGACTTTTCGGTTGCTAATTTCAAAAGCCTGTTCACGGGGCAGAGGCTTACTGATGTGACATCTCAGATGTCAGCTATACCATTAAACACTGTAAGTGAACCTCCATTCGTGGGAAAAACGTTGCCAATGAGCTATCTGTACAAAGCTATCGGGGGGATTAATTTAAATACGAAAATAGGTACTGATGATGTTCCGTTGGAGTTGACGCGTGCGGTAGCCAAGATCGTTGTTAAGAGTAATGCTGCAAACTTCACCTTATGGGGGGTACATTCGGTACATAATCTGAACAAAAATACGGTATTGCATAATCTTTCCGGCAATTTGGAAACGGCGGCGAATATGCTGAGTTATATTAGGAGTAATACGAATGAAGATTTTGTTTCTGCAACTACTAATGTGTCCGACCCTATATATGTATATGAAGCAGAGGCGAACAGCAGTGCTTATGCTTATATGATCATACGTGCATCTTATAAAGGAGTTCAATATTATTATAAGATGGTTATAGCTGATGGTGGTCTCAACTATATGGATATAAAGCGTAATCATGAATATGAGTTTACGATCGTATCTGCCAACTCTCCGGGGTTTGCCACTTATGGTGATGCCATGTTGTCGAAGCCTAATAATATGAATTTAAAATATGAAGTTACAATAACAGATATATCTTCTTATGAAATTAAGGCCAATAGTGAATATTTTCTTGCTGTAAGCAATCGGCTTTGTATCATTTATGATAATACGGTGAGTTCTGGAAATCAGTATGTTGCTTTTACATTAACAACGAATTGTACTTATGCAGATCAATTCTCGAATGGAAGCAATTATCTGAAGGTAGCGAGTGGTGGGATGACGATTGTTTCGCCGTCGCCTGCAAGAATTCCTTCTGCTACGAATCTGGCTCCTCTGGTCACAATGAATGTGATAGTAAAGCTTCCTGCCGGTAGTGATGATAACTCAAGTATTAACATAAAGCTTGGTAATATCGAGCAGACGGTCAGTATCGTGAGAAAACCGATTATTCCGGCTGCAGGAGCAGTTATAAACTATTACACGGAGAATTCCGGTACTTATGATTTTGAATATTATCTTCTTACAGCAAAAGTGGATAATTCAGCCAATGTACCGTGGATTACAATGAAAAACAAATATGGTGTGGTTAGTGCCGATCCGAATAGTATTTTGGTAGAAGACGGAGTAATTGATATAAACGTGGCTTCCACTTCTTCTGCAAGAAACCAGGTGATCTATCTTACAACGATACAAAATCCGAGTGAACCTCAGGACGATAATGAAGATATGCCGAGGCGAATCAAAGTATTTTTATATCAACAAGGATCTTGATAACAGAAAAAATAAAAACTTGATAAATGAAGAAAGTATTCATACTCATATTAGTCATACTTTGCACTTTTGCGGTAAACAGCAAAGCGCAGAAAGTTGCCGTCAAAAGTAATCTGCTTTATGATGCTACTACTACCCTGAATCTTGGTCTGGAGGTTGGCCTGGCACGCAAGTGGACCCTCGACGTACCATTCAACTATAATCCGTGGAAATTTAATGATGGGGCCAGGCTTCGGCATTGGGGAGTTCAGCCGGAAGTCCGTTACTGGTTTTGCGAAAGCTTCAGACGTACATTTATAGGAGTACATGGTCATTACGCCGATTTCAATGTAGGAGGATTTCCCGACTGGTCGTTTATCAGTGAGAATATGCAGAACAACCGATATCAAGGCCACCTGTACGGTGGAGGTATCTCCGTAGGGCATTCGTGGATCCTGAAAAAACGCTGGAGTTTAGAAGCATCTGTCGGAGTAGGATATGCGCGTATTGTGTATGAAAAATACCCTTGTGCAGAGTGTGGTACTAAAATAAAGGATACGAGTAAGAACTATTTCGGGCCTACCAAAGCGAGTCTGTCACTTATTTACGTAATAAAATAAAAAGAGAATGATGAAAAGGAATTTACAATTCATCGTATTTGTATTAGCTGTTTTATGTCAGAATATGAATCTGGCTATGGCTCAGGACCGCTCTTATGAGGGCGTTGTGTCAGTGAAACCGATGCAGCTGGAACAACGGGGTGATTTTCTTCATATAGATATTGACTTTATCATGAATAATGTGAAGGTTAAGACAGCCCGGGGAGTCGATTTTATTCCGCAGCTGGTTGCTCCGGAACGTACGTATAATCTTCCGATAGTATCTATCAAAGGAGGTAACGAATATAAGGCCTACGAACGTCGGCTTGCGGTGATGAGTGCTAAAGAGAGCAAAAACTATGAGTATCCTTATGTTGTGAGAAAAGGTAGCAAAAGAAAAAATGACACCATTCAATATAGATATATATTACCTTATGAAGCGTGGATGGAAGATGCTAAACTGGTTTTACAGCGTGATGAGTGTGGCTGTGGTGAATCGACCTTGATGAGTGTAGAGCCACTGATTGATAAGGTTACATTAGAGCGCATACTATTCCCGTATGTTGTGGCACCTTACCTGGCTTATTTACAACCGGTGGCCGAAGAAGTAAAGCGGCGTGATATACAGGCAGAATGTTTCCTGGACTTTGAGGTGAATAAGGTAAATATTCGTCCCGAATACATGAACAACCCTAAAGAGTTGGCTAAGATTCGTACGATGATTGACGATCTGAAGGCCGATCCGAGTATCAAGGTAAACAGACTGGATATTATTGGTTATGCTTCGCCCGAAGGATCATTGGCGAACAACAAACGCCTGTCTGAAGGACGTGCCATGGCATTGCGTGATTATCTGGCAACCCGGTATGATTTTGCCCGGAATCAGTATCACATCATCTTTGGCGGTGAAAACTGGGAAGGACTGGTGAATGCACTTGATACCATCGATATAGAGTATAAAGATGAGATACTGGACATCATTGAATATACTTCTCTTGAACAGGGAAGAGAATCTAAGTTGATGAAGCTTCGCGGAGGCGTACCTTACCGTTATATGTTGAAAAATATATTCCCAAGCCTGCGTGTTGCTATTTGTAAAGTGAATTATGATATCAAGAACTTCGATGTAGACGAGGCACGGGAGGTGATAAAGAAACGTCCTCAGAACCTGAGCCTGAACGAAATGTTCCTGGTGGCCAACACTTATCCGGCAGGTTCGCAAGAGTTTATTGATGTATTTGAGACCGCTGTCAGGATGTATCCTGAAGATGAGGTGGCTAACATGAACGCCGCTGCTGCAGCTCTTTCACGCAATGACCTGATTTCTGCAGAGCGTTATTTGGGTATGGTAAATTCTAAAAAGCATTTACCGGAATATACAAATGCTATGGGTGTATTAATGTTATTAAAAGGAGAGTATGACGATGCGGAGAAGTATTTGAAAGCCGCTGCCGAATCGGGTCTGGAAGCTGCCGGACACAATTTGGAGGAACTGGCTACGAAAAAAGCGAATGCAGCTGAAATTGAGAATAAAAACCAAAAACAAAAGAGATAAATATTTTAGTTATAAACACTTTAAGTTAATTGTAAACAATGAAAAAGAAGAATCTTTTTATGCTGGCACTTGCATCTTTGGCATTTGTAGCATGTAGTAATGAAGACATCGTACCGATAGAAGATATCGATTATGATGTAGCAACCGATCCCAAGGGGGATGCATGGGTAGCTGTGGGGATTATAACTCCGTCTCAGTCTCGTGGCTTGAATAATCCGGATTATCAGAATGGAACTGCTGTTGAATCGGAATTGAAGAAAGTAAGAGCTATTTTCTTTACGGATGATGCTGATCCGAAAGTGACAGCTGATATATTATTGACATCAGCCCAGGCAGGTGTGGATGCTGCCGGACAACCTACAGGAAGTGCGGGTACTGCATTTAAAGTGCCGGGAACCTCTAAACGTATTTTGATTGTAGCCAATCCTTCTCCAACCTTCCAGAATGATGCTGTCAAAGAAAACTGGTCTACCAACACAGCGTATTCCGTTGTTAATGCTGCTCTGACAAATACAGCGGCCAGCATTTCTTCAACCAATGGGTTTATGATGACGAATGCTAAGGGAGAACTGGAACCTTCGATTACTGCTGCTGATGTTACTGCCGGTTTGGGTGCTTTGGGTGATCCGAAACCTCTGACTCTTTATAAAACAGATGCCGGAGCAAAGGCCAATCCATTGACTATCAATATTGACCGTGTTGTAGCAAAAGTTCGTGTTACTATTACGCAAACAAGTTCTAAGGCAGATATATCCGAAGCAAAATGGGTATTGAATACAACGAACAAGAGTTATTATCCTCTCTCTGAGAGAACTCCGACATGGCTGGAACAACAGAATGTTCCTTCAGGAGGTTTCCGTGCTCCGTTTGACCAATATAAGAAAGGTTCTTATAGAATAGACCCTAATTATGATGGGAATCATGCAGGTGCTTACAATGTATATGATGAAACTCATGATGAAGTAGCTAATCCGATTCCCTGGCATACAACAGGCGAAAGTGAATATTGTCTTGAAAATACTCAGAATCAGGCTGGTAATACGCATGATAATACAACGCAGATATTGGTGAAAGCTAAATATATGCCTAAAGAGTATAAGAAAGCAGATGGTACAACTACTACTACTCAGGAAACCAATGGTGACTGGATGTTGATTGATGGTGGTTTCTATACCTTTACTACGTTGATGGACTGGATTGAAAGAGAACTGAAGTATAAGTATCTCAATACTCATCCTAATCCTGCTATCATCACTACACCTTTGACCACTGCGTTCAACAAATATCTGGAAGGAATAAGTCTGACTGCTGTACCTCTTCCTGCTACGGCTGATACTGCTGCTATTGCACTTCTTAAAACAGCTTTTGAGGGTAAGAAAGCTGACATCCTGCTCGAAGATGACAGAGCAAAAACTGTAGATGTTCTTACTTATTATAAGGGAGGTTATAGCTTCTATAAAGCGATGATTAAGCATGACGATACCAGTTTAGCTACCAATGAATTGGGTGAGTTTGGTGTAGTTCGTAATTCTGTTTACGATATTAGTGTCACTAAATTCAATGACCCTGGATATCCTACAATTCCTCCTGTAACAATAGATCCGGATGAAGATGATGATCTCCGTATGTCTATTCTGATTGATGTTAATCCATGGACATGGTATGTTCAGGAAGTAGAATTCTAATTTCAGATTAGTAGTTTTATTTAATTCTTTATTTAAGTGTTGTGGGAGATAAGTATGCTCCCACAACCTTACTTTCAACTTTAGGAAGTTTCCGGTAGCTCTTCTATAAAAATTCCGGGATATTATAGCTTGATAGAACAGTTGTTTGGGTTCTATCCCCAAAATTGGAAATAACGAGAAAAGAACCCGTTTCTTTTCCACTCTATATATGATTAAATTAGAAAAATAGAAACTATGAATCTGAAAAGCCTTATACATTACATTGCCCTGGGACTTCTTGTTGCCTGTTCCTGGATGATGACCTCATGCGATAGCTTTAACGAAGATCTGCCGGAGTGCCGTTTATTCGTTAAGTTCAAGTATGATTATAATATGCTTTTTGCCGATGCATTCCATACGCAAGTAGATAAAGTGGAGCTTTATGTATTTGATGAAGAAGGTAAATTCATGTTCAGGCAGGCAGAGGAAGGCGCTTCACTTGGAACCGGTTATTACCGCATGGCTGTAGAACTGCCTGTCGGAAAGTATCAGCTTATGGCATGGGCAGGAGCACGTGATTCATACGACATAACTTCACTGACGGCAGGAGTCTCTACCCTTACGGATTTGAAATTGCAACTGAAACGTGAAGAATCTCTCATTATGAGCCGGAAGCTCGAACCGTTGTGGTATGGTGAGATTATCGATGTGGAGTTCACAGGTACCCGTAACCAGACGGAGTTGATAAATCTCATAAAAGACACGAATAAGGTAAGGTTCCTGTTTCAGGGATATTCGGATGACGACTGGGCCTTGAACATGAATGATTATGATTATGAAATTATCGAATCAAATGGTTATCTGAATTACGATAACTCTTTGCTGGATGATGATGTTCTGAGTTTTCGCCCCTACCATATGGAACAGAATGATCTTTCACTTGTAGCGGTTGAACTCAATACAATGCGGTTTATGGCAGATCGTCCCACCCGCTTTATCGTGACGGAGAAAGCTACGGGACGGAAAGTGTTCAATATCAATCTGACCAATTATTTGAAAATGTCTGCTATGGAAGGGAGCTTTCCTAATGCGCAGGAGTATCTGGACCGTGAAGATGAATATAAGATATCCTTTTTCTTTTCTGAATCGTGGCTGGCCGTACAGATCAATATCAATGGCTGGACGTATCGCTTTCAGGATGAAGACGATTTTTGATAAAAAGGGTATAGGCTGACATATTGAATAAAAAGATAAAGAGAATGTATATAGTATTCTCTTAAAGGCACTTATACTTCTTCGATGTGAATCGCGGGGTATATTATATTGTTTGTTTTGTTTGTGTGTGCCCCTATTTCCTCTAAGTGTAGATGTGTAATAGGGGCTTTTTTACAAAACAATTAAAAGAATATTAATAATCAAAACCAACTGAGGAAAATAATAATGAATTCAAAACTTGAAAAAATTCTGATGCAAGAAGCATCCAATACCAACCGTATCTATCTACATTATAGCCCGCAGCACGGGCATTGGGTAGCTTATGAGCAGTCGGCACTGAATCTGCTGTCGCTTGCTCCTCTGTTGTTACCCGATGAAGAGATATTCTCCGATGCAGAAATACGTCTTCGTTATGCTACTATCAATTTTGAGCAAATGGATCGTTATAACTTACCAGCCTACTGCACTTTGTTGGGAGACGATATAATGGTGCTGGGCACCGAACTTCCTTTAGAAGAAAATTAATCTGTTAACAGGAACTGCGTTGCCTGCTTGCAGGCAAGGCGTAGTCTCCATGGAGGCAAGGCGTGGTCTGCGTGGAAGCAAGGCGTAGTCTGCAAGCAGGCTTTACAGGCTCTGTGGAGGGGGTATGTCATTCCCCTTTTTTATCTTCCGAATCATTCTATGTAGTTATGGCAGAGTCTGTTTTATATATCGGCCATATCCATTTTTGCTGTCTGCCTGTTTGGTGTAATATAAAGGCGATATTTCTTTCATATTAACGGTTTTTTATTGAGACAGGAAGTGTTAATAAAAATAAAAGATCTGTTATTATGAAGAAACAAGAATACACATCGTCTCCAGGGAATAGACCGGATCATCTGTGGAGGTGTCTGGCCCCAGATTGGATTATTGAGTACTTCCAAAGTGTATAAAGAGTTTAAACTCTCCCTTTCTGAAGAGTGTATGAAACGGTTCATGCAGACGGAGCACCTACGCTGGAATGCCGAACGCATAATTGCCGGATACAAGGAGGGTGAAGTGAGAGATCCGGTGTATAAAATACATCCGCATATTCGCCCCTATTGTGAACTGTCGAAAGAGGTTCTGATGAATGATCAACGAGTGATAGATGCTTTGCCTAAGCTGGTACAAATGGCAGGCTATGAAATTGTGGAGTTGCAATCGGTTTAATGTTGCTGCTTCTTTTCTTAATTTGTCCTTTTAAAGAAAACAAATGCCCAACTGATTTACGAATTCCTCTCTTATCAGTTGGGCATATCACATTGGTGTGGTTAAAGTGGCAGGTTGAATGCATATGAAGCTCGCAACATTCCGATAGAAAAAGTTCCTTCTTTGTTATTGATTAAGTGGAAAGCCGGTTGTAGGTTAAAATTCTTTTTCATACAGATCTTCCAGGTTAACTCGTAACTAACTTCGCGTCCATATGTATATCGGGCACAATTGATAAACGTTCCCAATGTGTTCTCTTTAGAACTGAATACGATATTTGAGAGTGTTACTCCAAATCCTGTATATCGTTTGCATCCCATATTTATTGATAGGTTAGCGGAGTACTGTGCGAGGAGGTTTATCTCTTTTTGATTCTTTTTGAACAGGCATTGTTCTAGATAAAACCATCCGGAAAAGTTTATTTTCTTTTCTTCCAATGTTTGTTCTCCATTCTCATTATTACTATACAACCTATTATGTATAGTAAAACCACCAGAATACAAGCCATGATAAGTTCGGTTTTGTTGGTAAGAAAGTTCCGATATATTAAAAATACCTTCCTGAGAAGGGCAGATAGAAAACACGTTGTTTCCTTTCTCAAATACTTTGTGAGCCAATCCGTTATAAAGACTGTATTGTAACTGCCAGTGATTATTTATTTTATAATCCAGATGTATACACATTGCCGACAGTGGATAATTTCCTAACGGATAATTGGCTGAAATAGTAGGGAAGATACCACAAGAACTGTTGGTAAACAGAGCTGTACAAGGTGACACGAAATAATCTTCATTGACATTTCGAATCCCGGTAAACAGTAATATATCTCTGATTTTTTGTGTATATCCTAAAATAGCTAATCCGTAAGCCATATTGATCTCTTCTATATTAGAGAATGTCTGCCAGTCGCTGGCAATGGGCTGGGCACTGGTTTTAAATATATGGATCGAAGCATAATTAAATCTACCACTCTTTCCTATATCTATTGAAGTTTCAAATCTCAGGAGATTGACCCAGTTTGCCGAACTTTTGAAATTGTATTGTACTTCTGTCGTATATGTAGTACCAATTGTTTGAGCAGATATACAGGGAGTTATCCCTGTATATCCGGCCAATAATAGAATAATTTTTTTCATACTTTCGGGATAAATTTTAGAGCCAACGTACAAATCGTTTAATATACCACACTTTTACAACCTGTGTCAATGCACAATAACTGAGCAGAATACCTATCAGCCAGGGAAAGTAGCTCAATGGCAGTGGCATAAGCCCTATTGAAGCACCAAACCTGGTGAAGGGTATCACGATACCTACAGCCATGATAAAGCAAGTGAGTCCCATTACCGGCCATGTCGCCCTGCTTTGGATAAAAGGAATTTTTCTTGTTCGTATCATGTGTACAATAAGGGTTTGTGAGAGTAATCCTTCAATGAACCAGCCGGACTGAAATAGGGTCTGGTGTTCAGGGCTATTACATCCAAAGGCATACCACATAACCAGATAGGTGATAATATCAAAGATGGAGCTGATAGGTCCTATACATATCATGAAACGGCTTAGGTCAGAAGCATCCCATTTACGTGGCTTGCGTAGGTATTCCGGGTCCATACGGTCAAATGGGATCGTTGTTTGTGATATATCGTACAGTAAATTCTGTATTAGTAAGTGAATGGGTAACATAGGTAGAAAAGGCAGGAAAGCGCTTGCTGCCAATACACTAAACATATTCCCAAAGTTAGAGCTTGCTGTCATTTTGATATATTTGGTGATGTTTCCAAAGGTTTTCCGTCCTTCGAGTACCCCATCTTCCAATACCAGCAGATCTTTTTCGAGCAGGATGATATCAGCACTTTCTTTTGCTATATCTACAGCAGTATCTACTGATATACCGACGTCCGATTGTCTTAACGCTGCCGCATCATTAATTCCATCTCCCAGAAATCCTACTGTGTTGTCTTGCTCTTGCAATAACAGGATGATTCTCGTTTTCTGTAGTGGTGTGAGCTTAGAAAACAGAGTTGTGTCCGGTAGATGCTCTTTCAGTTCATCGTCCGTCATTTTTTCAATATCCGGTCCTGTCAGTGAATGAGATGTATTGATTCCTACTTGTCTTCCAATGGTTTTTACAATAGCTTCATTGTCACCCGACAGTACTTTTACTTCTACTCCATGTTCGTGCAGCTGTCTGATGGCATTGGCTGCAGATGCTTTGGGAGGATCCAGAAAAGCCAGGTATCCGATAAGAACCATTTCCGTTTCGTCCCCGACCACAAAGTCATGTTCTTTCTCGATAAAACTCTTTTGGGCTACTGCCAGTACCCGCATTCCTTCTTTATTCATCTGTTCGCTGATGGTGATTGCCTTTTGTCTGATTTCGTCCGTCATCCGGTGTACGGTTCCATCAAATTCGGCATATGAGCAGATGGCCAGTATTTCTTCCATGGCTCCTTTGGTTATGATCTGTCGTTTCTGCTGGTTATCTTCAATTACTACAGACATACGGCGGCGGGTGAAGTCGAAGGGTATTTCGTCTACTTTCTTGTAGGAATCTTTCAAGTGCTCCATTTGTAACTCTTTTACGTGTGACAAGATGGCTTTGTCCATCAGGTTCTTCAACCCAGTTTGGAAGTAACTGTTGAAGTAGGCGTGTCTCAGAATGCGTTTTTTTTCATCACTACTGCCATCGGCATTAATGTATTTTTCTAATACGATGTTGTCACAGGTGAGTGTACCTGTTTTATCTGTACAAAGAATATTCATTGCTCCGAAGTTCTGAATGGCATTCAGATTCTTTACAATCGTTTTCTTCTTGGACATAGCAACTGCACCCTTAGATAAGTTGGCAGAGATAATCATAGGAAGCATTTCCGGTGTTAACCCTACTGCTACAGATACAGCGAAAATGAATGCACTAAACCAGTCTCCTTTTGTCACTCCGTTTATCAGAAAAACGAAAGGAACCATGATCAGCATAAAACGGATCAGCAGGAAACTCACCTTACTGACTCCTTTGTCAAAAGCGGTTTGTGCTCGTACTCCTGCAATACTTTTGGCGATAGTACCCAAATAGGTGTTTATTCCTGTTTGGAAAACTATCCCCTTAGCCGATCCACTAATTACAGTAGATCCCATGTAGCAGATATTATCCAGTTCTACCACACTTCCTTTACGATATCTGTTGTCTTTTGCTTCGGGATATTTTTCTACCGGTTCCGATTCTCCCGTTAGAGAAGACTGGCTGATGAAGAGATCTTTCGATGCGATGATGCGTATATCTGCCGGAATCATATCTCCGGCGGCCAGGTATACAATATCTCCTGGAACCAGCTCTGTGATATCTATTTCTTCTTCGTCCGGTATACCGATTCGTTTCACACTACAGGAATTCTTTACCATTTTCATTAGGGCACTGGTTGCCTCTCCGGCTTTCCATTCCTGCCAGAAACGTAGTACTGCACTGCATATTACCATAGAGGATATGATAATAATTCCGGTCCATTCTTGTTCTCCCGGTTCTGCCATCTATACGTCAATGACCAGTGAGATAACTACTAAGGCAGTTAATACTCCGATAAACGGATTGATGAATGCTTTGCAGAACACGATGATAGGACGTTTTTTCTGTTCATGAATCACTTCATTCTTACCATACAGTTGTTGCCGTACTTTTACTTCATCATCCGTCAAGCCATACTTCGTAGTCTGGAAGTATGAATATGCCAATTTTACCGGTTGAGTAGCAGCCAGAAATACCTTCTCGGCATTAAACTGCAAATTCTGATTGTTCTTTTTTTTTCTCCGGATCATAATACCTACTTTGTTTTATACGGTTCATATTAAAGTTTTGACGTTACAAAAGTAGAAACGACTCCGTAAAGGAGCCGTTAGAGTATTATTAGAGTGGAATTAGAAAACCATTAGAGTTTTTCTCAGATGTGTGGTAATTCTACCGTATAAGTGGTACCTTCCCCCAATTGGGAGTTTACTTCAATCTTACCATGATGCAGTGTTATTATTTTCTGAGTCAGTGACATTCCAATACCGTGTCCATCTGTATAACTGCGGTTGTCTCCTCTGTAAAACGGAGTGAACAAGTGGGGCTTATCTTTATCAGATATACCTACACCATTGTCTGAAAAGCGGATTATAGAACTTGTTTGCCAGAAAGAAATCTGGATAAAAGAAGTCTGGTTCTTGGAGAACTTACAGTTATTTTCTATCAGGTTAACAAAAGCGGTAGTTAACAGATAGCTGTTTCCAAGGACGGTAATTACTGAATCATCTTCAGCTTCCTGTTCAAAGATTAGTTCTACTTTATAATTGGGATTAGCTTTCATAACTAACTCCCGTGCATCTAATAATAGCTTATCGAGACGGCTGTTTTCCATTTTTATCTGTTCGGGCAGATAGTCCGCTTTAGCCAGGTTTAGTAATCCTTCTATGAGTTTCACTACGCGATGAGAATCTTGTATAACATTATTTATAGCCATTTCATATTCTTGTGGCTTACGTTCTTTCAATAGTGCAAGTTCCAGTTCGGTTATCAGTGCTGCCATTGGTGTCCGAAGTTCATGAGAGACATTACTGACAAACATTTTTTGAGATCGAAAAGCCATTTCCAATCGGTCGAGCATTTGGTTGAATGTGAGGCTTAACTCTCCTAATTCATCTCTTTTCTTTTCAACAGGTAATCTTTTGTTGATCTGTTGTGCTGATATACTTTCAACTTCTTTTACGATATTGGATACCGGAATCAACGCACTGCGTGCCAATAGATAACCTACTATTATGAGTATGCTGAGTCCCATTACCGAAAGAATAATCAGAATATCTTTTAGTGCTTTTTGATTTTCGTATCCATAGCCGTCATAGGCAGCGGCTGTGATAATATAAGTTTTCCCCTGAAAAATATACACCATTCCTATGGCTTGAAATTCATCCTGATAGAACTCTATAGACTTCTTTTCCAAAATTTGTTTTATCATTTCGGGTGTTTCCTTTACAATGTCGTTTTGATAGGCGTCATGATATATCATCTCGAAAGAAGGACTATAAACAGCTACCTCCACTTCATTGATAAACGCCGTGTTATTAATATAAATAGATTGCATCGTACTGGCGTCCACCTGATTTCTTAGAAATAGATGTGCTTTGGTTATACCCTCCTGCCTTAAATCACGAAAAAAGGTTTTACTGCGGCTATGCTCGCTGAAAAAATAAATAGCCAACATTGACAACAAAAAGATAGCTGCTGTCACGCTGGTGTATCGTAAGGTTAGTTTGGTTCTGATTTTCATGTCTTGTCAGTGAATATAAAGCCCATTCCTGCCTTGGTTTGAATTAACTTTTTTTCAAAATTACGGTCTATCTTTTTACGTAAATAGTTGATGTACACATCTATGAAGTTGGTACCTGTATCAAAATGAGTGTTCCATACCTTGTCTGCTATTTCTACACGGCTTAATACACGTTCTGCGTTTTCTACCATATAGACCAGTAAATTATACTCTTTAGGAGAAAGTTTTATTTCACACTCGTTTCTGTATACGGTTTTACTTTTAAGGTTAATCTTTAAGTCAGCATAAATCAGTTCTTCCGGTACTTGCCGGATATTTTCAGCCGAGCGTTTTAGCAATACATTGATACGTGCATTCAGTTCTCTGAAATCGAAGGGTTTCACCATATAGTCATCTGCACCGGCATCAAATCCTTCTAACTTGTCGTCGGTAGACCCCAAGGCTGTAAGCATGAGAATCGGAATAGCCGGATTAATTTTTCTAATTTCTTTGGATAGTTCAAAACCGTCCAACTTAGGTAAGATTATATCCGAAATGATCAGATGAAATGTATTTGACTTGAATATTCGTAATCCCATCATTCCATCAAAAGCAACAACAACCTGATAACCCGATTCTTCAAGTCCTCTTTTTAAGAGTTCGGCAACCCTCTGCTCGTCTTCAATAATCAATATCTGATACATAACTTTATGGATATTATTTAGAGTGTACAAAGGTAATTCATACATTAATGAACTACGCATAACTTATTCATTATTTAACGATTAGGATCCGGTTATTTTCTTATAATAAAAAAGACTTCATAAGATTTGTCCTTATGAAGCCTTTTCACTTATTTGTTTCTTTCTCTTATTTTACTCTTACGATGTCATAGTTTAAATCGCTGACAGCTTCTTGCAAGCTATCGTTTGATAATGTCAGAGTCGTATCATTGGCTATGACGAAGTATACAGGTTCGCTACCATCACTTGGGGTTAGTTTCAGAGCGGCTTTCTTTTTGTTTTTAACCGTTTTCTGAATCATCTGTGGTTTACCTTTTGAACTGAATGTTTTATCTTTACCCTGGCCTTCTGCATCCAGATAAGTCATATCCAGTGTGTAGGTAGTATCATTTGCATCGGCAAGCATATTCAGGGTCAATACGTAGCGAATACCCGGACCGTCAGCAGCAGGAAGGGTACCTTCATAAACTTGGGTTGCTTCTACTGTGGGTGACATTGTCTCAATGGCAAGACTGTCTGCTTCAGCCTCTGCGGCTTTGTTTGCTTTTGATTGGCATGATGCCAGAGCAGCTACGACGGCTGCCAACATAATTACTTTTTTCATTGTTAAGTGCTTTAAGTTAATATAAAAAGTGAGTTGCTTAATTACTCTTCTTCTTTTTGTATGACAAGCAACTTATCAACTCGTCCGCGGTCCATATCTACTACTTCAAACAACAGATTTTTGTAAGTAAAGGTATCTCCCGCTTTCGGGATGCGGCCAATGAGAAACATTGCCAGTCCACCCAATGTGGTGAAGTCTTCCGAATCTATATCGTCATAAGAGAGGATACTCATTTCTTCCATGAAATCACCAATATTCATCGAGGCTTCTACCAGCATAGAACCATCCTGTCGCCACACAATCTCTTCTTCTTCGGTATCATCTTCTTCGAGAATGTCTCCAAAGATACTTTCGGTGAGGTCGTGCAGGGTTATAATACCCTCTGTGCTGCCATACTCGTTAACAACAACTGCAAACTTGTTTTTGTTCTTCTTGAATAGCTCTAAAACTTTTTTGGCATACAAACTTTCGGGAATGAACAGGGCCGGACGGGCTATTTTACACAGGTCGAACTCCTGATGACTTCCTATCATCAGTATGATGTCTTTTACTGAAACAACGCCTATGATGTCATCCTTATTTTCATTGACCAGCAGGTATTTGCTGAAATGCTCATTGTCAATAATGCGCAATACCTCTTCTTTTGCTTCGTTGGCGGACAATACAACGATGTCACGGCGATGCGTCATTAGTTCATTGGCCCGTTTGTCTGAGAAGCGGAACACATCTTTCAACATTTCCGTTTCATCTTTATCAATCACACCCTGTTCGGAGCTTTGGTGAAGAATCATTTTAAGTTCTTCTTGTGTCATCATGCGTTCTTCGCTTTTCAGTCCGATGAGCTTATTGAGAAGGCGGGTTGAAATACTCAGTAGCCACACAAAGGGGTAAGAGACTTTGGTGAGTAAAATCATGATGGGGCTTAGCATCGTTGCATATCGTTCCGGATTACTCAAAGCGATAGATTTGGGTACCAGCTCACCGACAATTAATGAAAGATAAGTGATGACGGCTACGGTAGCAATCATTGCCAGGTTTTTGGCATAGAGTTCTGCTCCCGGGATCATAGCGAAGAGCGGGGTTACGTCATCGGCGATGGCTACACCGCCGAAGGCACCGGATATAATACCGATTAATGTAATGCCGATCTGAATAGTAGAAAGGAACTTTTCAGGTTCTTCCAATTGTTTCAAAACTCCGCGTGCAGATTTGTTTCCTTTTCCGGCAAGGGTTTCGAGACGTGCTTTACTTGAAGATACTAAGGCGATTTCGTACATGGCGAAGACGCCATTTAAGAGAAGTAAAAGAATAATAATTATAAATTCCATATAATATATGAATGATTTCCGTCCCGAAAATTACAAGAATCTATTGAATAAGTTTAGATATGGAATGTATATTAATGAATATTTAACTTTTACGGAGAGATCCGTCTAATTAAACAGAAAGAGTAGCCTTTACGACTACTCTTTTTAAGTAGTATTTCAAATTTAGTTCATACTATGACAGCGTTTTATTGAAACGCAAATGATCGCAAATTTTCGCAGATTAAATGGCTGCGCTATACTTGAGCGATGATATTCTTTGCGTGAATCTGCGATAATCTGCGTTTCAATAATAATATCATATAATTTAGAACGATTACTTACTTTTATTTCTTTGTATATTCATCAGCTTTAGCCTTCATACGTGCCACTCGTTTCTCTGTTTCGGGATGTGAAGAGAATAACTGGCGGAATTTAGACGACTTAGGCGCATCTTCCGACAGTTTGAGTAACTTGCTCAAAGCATTGTGCATGGCATACGGATCAATGTTGTTTTTGATGCAGAACTCAAAACCATAATCATCAGCTTCATTCTCCTGTTTTTGTGAGAATTGTGCTCCTGCCAATGATTCGGCGAGTGCACCCAAATCAGAATCTGTCATTTTGGCTACCGTTTCACTGGCGGCACCCGCAGCATTCTTAGCTGCCGAACGTAAATAGGCGTTTTTCATAGCATCTTTTGAGTCAGTGTGGATGACGTGTCCTATTTCATGGCCAATTACAGACATTACTTCATCATCTGTCATCAGGTCCATCAATCCGGCACAGATACGTACGCTACCGTCACCACAGGCAAATGCATTTACATCTATTACTTCATAAACACCGAAATTTACTTTCAGTCCGTCTACCTCTTTTATATTGCCTACCAGTTTTTCCAGTCTTTTGCCGTATTCACTCTCCGGTGCAGTCAGTGGATTGTGGGTATCCATCCATTGCATATATTCTTTGCTCATAGCGGCTACGTCAGCATCCGACAGGGTGATGGCTTTTACGGCATCGGTTCCGGCCTGTACAACTTTGCCTACATTGATTTTTTTTCCTCCGATCTTAAACTGAGCCGAAGCACTAAAACTTACTCCACAGATCAGTGCAGCCATTAATACAAATCTTTTTTTCATATAATTTTCTGGTTTTTGATTAATAATATAGTTGATTTTCGTGTTAATATTCAAATGTAATGCCAAGCGTAGGCATCAATGTACCGCTTTTCTGTTCGATATATTTCATTTTGTAACGTTGTTCGGCTATGGGGGCCGACGGGTTTTCAATAACTCCGGTACTCATATATATATCCGGTTGTTTGAAAGTACTCTTCGTTACATTTTGCAGATCGATGTAGAATCCTAACATACAACGTTTGAGGTAGAATGTTTTATCTACCCGTACATCTATCTGTCCGAAAGCAGGCAAACGCCCCGTATTATATTTACTGTAATCATAGTAGGGCCTGCCTTGTGCATTCCATGCAGTGACTAAAGAAGATTTATCCGTATCATAAGGTGTATAGGGGGCACCTCCGATACAGCTTACTTTCATTCCGAAACTCCAGTGGTGTGGGAAGTTGTATGTTCCACTCAGATTGAAGATGTAGCGGTTGTCCCATGCTGAGGCGATGTATTCGCTTTCTTTATTGTTTCGGTATTCACTCTTGAAGAGTGTGAAAGAGGAGGCTAAATTTAACTTTTTGGCAATGAGCCATCTCAATAATACTTCTACACCATATGAACGACCCTGTGCGGTTGAAGTCAGTTCTTCGTTGCCTATCACTCCATAATCATTGCCTTTACAAGCAAGTGGGATACCGTCTGATACGGAGTAGGGGATACGGTCATATTCTTTATAGAATCCTTCGGCGGATAGCTCAAAATTACTACTTGTTTGCCAGCTTAGCCCTAAGCTACCCTGACTGACGCTCATATAGCGAAGCCGTTTATTTATCAATTCTCCGCTGTTACCTTTGAAGCCAAGGCCGGTGTAAGGAGGCAACTGGTAGTATAATCCGGCACTACCACTGGCATATAACCCGTCTATAAGGCGGTAGGAGAGAGACAAGCGGGGAGAAAGTTGCTCCGAAAGCTTGTTCATGCGTGACGAATAATTGTTGGCATCCGTACGTACGCCTAACGATGCGGTAAATCGTTCATCGGGTGATGCGTAACTCATTGTTCCGAATATTCCCCAACGTACAAGCCCCAGTGCCGTGTGATAGTCGAATGTTTCTCCTTTCTGGATGTAAACACGCTGAAAACTGGTATTGGTATACTGACTGTAGTCCAGGTTCAGGCCCAAATTCACTTTCCATGCTCCAAAAGTAGAACTATTCTCTAATCTTAATTTTGTCTCCTGCTCTACAGAACGAAGCCGGAGGGTAAGATTCTCTTCCGTGGATTCGTCATTGTGTAGATATTTGGTATTACGGTTGTTCAAATAGCTATGACTGATAACCACTGACTGTACGTGTGCTCCTGCATAGTGGCGATAGACAGCTCCCAACGTGAATGTTTCCTGTTGTATTTTGGGGAGATAACTTAATATATATTCTGCTTTCTCGCCTTCCAGACTGGTGTTAAGTTTCATGTTGTCAATGCCGGCAAGACCTAATACTGTCAACTCATTGCGTTCATCAAAGCGAGTTTTTAGTTTAAATTGTGCATCCGTAAAAGTTGGGAGGAGAGGCAATCCTAACATATCGAATAAGAATTGCAGATAGGACTGACGGACGGAAACCAGGTAAGAAGTCTTATTGCCCAGATGTCCGTTGGAGGCAAGCGATACTTCCGAAGCACCGAGGGTAGCTTTCAGAGAGTTCCGTTCCATATCTCCGTCGCGGAGTTTGAAATCGAGCACCGAACTGAGTGAATTACCCCGGTCGGCAGGAAAAGCTCCCGTATAGAAATTTACTTCCCTGATAAAATCGGCATTGATAATGCCTACAGGACCACCCGAAGCACCTTGAGTACTGAAATGATTGATGTTCGGTATCTCGACTCCATCTAGATAGAAACGGTTTTCGGAGGGCGAACCACCCCGTACAATGAGATCGTTGCGGTATCCGGCAGGTGAAAAGGCTACACCGGGATACGACTGCACTACACGCGAGATGTCACGATTGGCTCCCGGACTTTTCTCTATCTCCTGCAATCCGATAATACGTAGTCCTACCGGACTCTCCAAGTCGTGCCGGAAGGGAGAGGCGGTAATAGTGACGCCCTCCAGCTCGGTCGGGTTTTCTTCTATCTCTATATCAATGTTGAGGTTTCTTGTAGAAAGGATATATTCGGAAGTTAGTGTGGTCTTATATCCTACGGCAGATGCCTGCAAACGATAGATACCGGGAGGGACTTCTTCGATGATGAAATGCCCGATGGAATCTGTTACGCCTCCCATACCTGTTCCTGTAATTAATACATTGATAAATTCCAACGGTTTACGACTGGTTTTATCAATGACCGTTCCCTTAATTTGGTGAACTGGTTGTGCTGTTATTGTAGCGAGAAGGCAGAAACAGAACAAGATAAATAGGAATCGCTTTTTCATTAGCCCGGGTTTGTTTTTTTCTGATTGAAATGCAAAATTATATAAAAAATAGTTTGCTTCTTGTTTTTATCTGGTATTTTTGTTTCCTCTTAACTATTAAAGTCGGGTATAATTATGAAGACAGTCCGGTTAATTACATGCAATGATGCCATGCAAGCACATATCTTGCAGGGAGCTTTGGAGAACGAGGGAATAGATTCGTTGTTGCATAATGAGAACTTTTCATCGTTGCTGAAGAGCTATGTAAGCAACATCTCCGGTGTTGATATATTTGTCAATGAAGAAGATTATGATCATGCTCTTCAGGTATTGCGTGACAATCAGAGTCTTCCTGAAGAGTTGAAATATTGTCCGTTTTGCGGTTCGGCGGATATTACATTTAAGTTACGAAAGGATGGATATATGAAAGCGGCTTGTGCCGTTGTTTTCTCTTTGCTGGCTGCCACTCCTCCCGGAGACAATCATTGGACGTATGAATGCAGGCAGTGTAAGGCCTTTTTTGAGAGGCCTGTTTCGGCTACATATAAACAAGATGAGGAATCATAACTTCAATTTAAATACAGAAATTTTAATACGATGAAAAGAAAAAGTTTATTGTTTGCCTGCCTGCTGTTACTGGCACTTCCGTTTTATGCAGCACAGGTAGACACGGTGATGGTGCAAAGTCCTTCTATGAATAAAGAGGTACAAGTAGTGGTAGTCACACCCGACGTTGCTTTGGGAAAGAAAGCCGTAGCGTGTCCGGTGGTTTATCTGCTTCATGGTTTTGGTGGCAATGCCAAGACATGGATTAACACGAAACCGGAGCTTCCGCAGATTGCCGATGAAAAAGGGATTATTTTCGTTTGTCCCGATGGCAAGAACACTTGGTATTGGGATAGTCCGAAGAATAAAGACGTTCGTTATGAAACATTTATCTCCTCAGAGCTGATCAAGTATATAGACGGGCATTATAAGACAGTAGCCGCACCTCGTGGACGGGCCATTACCGGACTTAGTATGGGTGGACACGGTGCACTTTGGAATGCAATCCGCCATACGGATGTATTTGGTGCTGCCGGAAGTACCAGTGGCGGAGTGGATATTCGTCCTTTTCCAAAGAACTGGATGATGCCCGAACAATTGGGTGAAATGGAAACGAATAAGGAAGTGTGGGATCAACATACGGTTATCAATCAGGTTGATAAGCTACGGAAGGATGATTTGGCAATGATAATAGATTGTGGAGAAGCCGATTTCTTTTTAGATGTGAATAAGAATTTGCACAAGCGTCTGTTGGAGTTGAAGATTGATCATGACTTTATCACTCGTCCGGGAGGACACAACGGGCAATATTGGAATAATTCTATTGATTATCAGATTCTCTTCTTTAGCAAATTCTTTAAGAAACAACTGCCGGCAGGGAAGAAATAATCACTGAAAAGCTTGACTTTTGCTTTGCAATGCGTTATCTTTGTAAGCATAATCATAAAGTAGATTCAGTTAGATTGCATATAAAGGAGGAAGTGGCTGCTTTCTCCTTTCTTTTTTTATATACGCCTCTCAAAGGGTGTGAGTAGGGTTGTGCTGATAAGTTTTTTCCCGATATTGATGTAATTTCTCCGGTATGTTGCGGTTCATGACATACTATGTTATGATGCATATCATAGTATGTTGCGATGCATTTCATACTGTGTTGTGACGTAATGGGTATTTTGTTGAGAAATAACTGCTTTTTAGTTAAGAATCAATAAATCGGCTCTTGACAAGAATTCTAATAAGATGTATATGCATATTGAACGTAGCGGCTCCAACTACGACCGGATGATACGCTTGTTCTTCCTGCACAGTCAATAATGTATCCATTCTTGTCTGCATTATAGCTGTACGTTGTGATTTCGTCGCTACCCTCTATGTCCAAACGTCCCGGAAGTATAGGAAGAGGTGCTCCGAGAATATTGGCGTATAAAGCTTCTGTGTGAAGAGATAGCGGATAACGTTCTGCTAAAAACAACCAGGGAAGCCGGCTCATTGTATTGGAGATACCGGGATAAGCACTATTCGTACTGGCGATAAATGTATTCTGATAATTATTGCTACTTTCTGAGATGTTGATTGTTCCCTCCTGTAGGAATGTAATTGTGATCTCAGAATATGGTTTTCCATTGATGTTTTCTTTAATTCCGGTGAGAATACCGTCTTCCGAGGTAGAATAATTAAATGTATAGGTACGGATATTTCCCCCGGGTTCGTTACGGGTACAGTTCGTAGCGCGTCCTTTATCATCCATAATATAGATTGATTCATTTCCTGCTTCATCTGTAATGATTACTTTTCCGGGTTCATAACTAAGTTGTGTAGCTATAGTGTGTGTGTATTTTGCTTCCAACCACAGGTCTGTATAGGTTTGTGTGGTGGTGTGTTTCTGCAAGAGTTCGTTGTTAAAGGCAAATTCTTGTTTCGTGGTTACTTTTTCTGAACCACTGCCAGTGGTTTCCGTTACAGTGAGAAGTTTTGTTCTGTTTTCAGTCTCTTCTTCGTCTTTATTGCAGGCAGCTACTAAAGATAGGAGAAACAATATAGACAAGTAGAGTCGTGTTTGTTTCATGGATTATTGGGTTCTGATTTCATTTTAGTTTTATTCCTCCTTTTACCCTGTAGCCTTGTGAGTGATATACATGTTTAAGCGTACGGGTTTCGGGCTTTTCTTCCGTTGTTCCTTCGTCCGGTTTTGGTTTCTCTTCTTCTTTGGGTGGATATGTGCCGTCAATAATACCAAGGGCCATACTGAATAATGTCTCTTCTTTATCTCCTAAAGGCAAGAAAGTGACCAAATTCGTTAGGGAAGTTTCATCCACAGTATACTTAGCTGGGAAACTAACTCCACCATGCGATTCTCCGGCAATATTATAAACATTGCATACCACCGGATTCAATGACCAACCATGCTTCGGATTAATAAAACTTTCTGTTGCTACTCCTGTGGAAGGTAAGGCTGCACCGAGAATCTCCCAATTGGCAACCGGATACAAACAGTCGTAGAATGTTCCTGCAACTCCGGTAGTAGTGCTACTGGTCAGTATATATCCTCCTTCAATGTTCATATTTACGCCACTACCTATTAAATCCGGGTCGAAAAGCAGGCTAAAGTCTTTGTAGGACTGTTTGTTGTTATGCTTTAGTTCGGCAAAAATATGACCTACCGCCTCCTTTGGGGCCAGTAAAGAAGCTAATAACTGGGCACATTCCAATGAGCCTCCGGTATTATAACGCAGGTCGAGCACTACTTTGGTTACCCCTGCACTGGCAAATACGTGAGATATTTCGCGAAGTTTATTATTGTATTTATCTTTCTCAGTAGCAGTGCCTGCTGTGAAGTGGTTGTAGACTATATAGCCTACTGTTACCCCTGTGGCACTGGTTATTATTCTGTAGACAGGAATCGGGTCGTCTTCTACCATTCGTTCGGCTCCCATGTTTATGGTTCTGGTTTCTACCACTACTCCTTTATCCTTTTTAGTCTCGCTGTCTTTTTGTAATTCATACTTACCCAAAGTGAGTTTCAAAGCATTGCCCGATTGCAGGAGCTGGGTCTCATTCTTTTTGGTGATGTGTTTATCGTCTACTTTTATAATCCATTCACCACGTTGCAGTTTGGCATCTGCAGCCGGAGATCCGGGAAGAACATTCGTAACTAATGCGTTGTAGAGCGTATCTACATTTGAATTTTTTATCAGTGTATAGTCAAATCCATAATTGGGCGACTCCACTTTGTTCAATGTGTCTATGTAGGAATAATTCTTATCGAGAGTAGTATAAATTAATTCTTTTAAGAATTGCGCGGGCGCAAGGAAATATTTGTTGGGAGTCACTGTTGGTATTTCTTCGTACCAAAGATACTCTTGGCGCATCACGCTGTCTATCCAAGTATCCAGTTCTGTTTCGGCTGCATATTCCGGCCAGCGGTCTACTCCACATGAGAACAGGGCAGACATCATTACTATGAACAGGGTAGGGGTGAACAGTATGTTTCTTATCTTCATATCTTTATCATCTTTATAAACTACAAATGTAGGAAATACTTCGCTTATCTACCACATTTGTGGTATAAAAATGCCTTTAATGTGTGATAGCCTGTAAATGTTTTCGTACCTATCTTTGCACGTATGAAGAATATAGCAGCTTTATTATCCGGTGGTGTAGACAGTTCGGTGGTTGTACACCTTCTTTGTGAGCAGGGTTACAAGCCGACTCTTTTTTATATTAAAATAGGTATGGACGGTGCAGAGTATATGGATTGTTCTGCCGAGGAGGATATTGAACTTGCCACTGTTACTGCCCGCAAGTATGGTTTGCCTTTAATAATAGTAGATCTGCATCGCGAGTATTGGGATAATGTGGCAGCCTATGCCATTGATAAAATAAAGAAAGGACAGACTCCCAATCCGGATGTGATGTGTAATAAACTGATTAAGTTTGGTTGCTTTGAGCAGCGCGTAGGCAAAGATTTTGATTTTACCGCTACCGGGCATTACGCTACAACCTTGCAAAGGGATGGTAAAACCTGGCTGGGTACAGCCAAAGATCCGGTAAAAGACCAGACCGATTTTCTTGCACAAATAGATTACCTGCAAGTGTCTAAGTTGATGTTTCCCATTGGGCATCTGATGAAAAATGAAGTTCGGGAGATAGCTCTGAAAGCCGGGCTTCCCAGTGCCCGTCGGAAAGATAGCCAGGGTATTTGCTTTTTGGGAAAGATAAATTACAATGATTTTGTGCGTCGCTTTCTCGGAGAGAAGGAGGGAGCTGTTATAGAATTGGAAACAGGTAAAAAGATTGGTACTCACCGAGGGTATTGGTTTCATACCATTGGGCAACGCAAGGGGCTGGGCTTGAGTGGAGGTCCCTGGTTTGTGATAAAGAAAGATATACAGGATAACATTGTTTATGTGTCTCATGGCTATGGAGTGGAGACACAATTTGGGAATGAGTTTTCTTTAGGTGATTTTCATTATATAACCGATAATCCATGGCGGGAGAGTGAAGCCGAAGGAGTGGATATTACTTTCAAAATACGCCATACTCCGGAGTTTATTAAAGGAAAGCTTTTCAGGGAAGAGGATCGTTATCGTATCCTTTCTTCCGAAAAGCTGCAAGGTATTGCTCCCGGACAATTTGGGGTGGTGTATGATGAGTTGGCTGAAGTATGTATCGGGAGTGGTGAAATTATTTAATTAATGGAAAATTGAAAGTTGAAAATTGAAAGTTACTATGCAGCGTGATAGTGGCGTAGCTAACTTTCAATTTTCAACTTTCAATTTTCCATTTTCCATTAATTAAATATAGTATTCCGCCAAATCCACAATTCCCGCCCGCATTGCATATTTGGTTGCTTCATGTACATTGTTTACGCCGAGTTTCCGGAATATATTCTTACGGTGACTATTGATGGTATGAAAACTCAGGTTCTTTTCGGTTGCAATCTCTTTGGTTGTTTTACCTGACGCTATTTCTTTAAGGATGTTTTTTTCTGTAGTTGTCAGCAGATGATCTTCCTGTGTGTGAGTACCGGAAGTGGGTTGCTGGTTATTACCCGAAAGTAACAGATTGCTGACATGATTGCAGATGAAACGTTCTTTGCGCGAAGCACATTGCAGGGCAGTGAGTATTTCTTCTTTAGAATTATCCTTCATCACGACACCGAATGCCATGCTGCTAAACAGTATCTGACGAAGGAAACCGATACTTAATTCATCAGAGAACAATAACCAATCTACCTCTTTGAAACGTTCGCGGAGTACAATCAATTCATCTGCTCCGGCAAAATCAAATAAGGTATAATCCAGAATTACTACGGCCTGTGGATGCAGACGTAATTCTCTGATTAATTCTGCTTTATTATCTGCTGTCAGTAGCAGAGATACATCTTTCTGCTTGCTGAGCAGAAACATCATTCCTGCTTTGGTAATGTCTTGATTATCTGCAATGATATACTCTCTCATACTTCATTCCTTTTTATAAAGGTAGCCATCGGCTCATATTTCTTTCGGTAGCACTAAACTCTACACCTATTTTTATCAGTTCACGTCCGTCTGCCTGGTATGGAATCAGATATCCTTTATCATCTATTTGCTGTAAGGCTTCTTCGGCTGTGCCATTGAGCTTGAATTCAAAAACATAGATGAATTTGGGAGTTTTTACTACAGCGTCTGCCCGTCCGCGTGCACTGCGTATTTCAACATCAGTAAACTGGCCCATTAGTTTAAAGACAAGGTAGAACACTACTTGGTAATGACGCTCGGTTTTATCATTCAATTCATAAGGGAAATCGGCAAAGAAGGCTTGCAGGCGGGTGAGGAAGGAGTTATAATCACCTGCACGTAACTCCTGGATAAATTTTCCGATGTAGAAACTTTGGTCATTGTTTGCCATAGAGGTGTAAAAGGGTACTAAAAAATTGATGAAGCCATATCGTACCTCATCATTCGGAAATTCCAATAGATAGTTCCCAAATTCTTTATCATAGTCTTTTATCGTCAGATAGCCGCTCTGGTAAATCAATGGAATCGGATTATTAGCATCCACTCTGTATTCTGTAAATGAAGAGGCAGAGGCCTCTACTCCGTCAATCAATGTACGCAGATCGTACTCACTTCTTTGCAACAGTTCCACAAGGAAGGTCGGAGTACCTGTCTGAAACCAGTAATTACTGAATTTATATCCGTCAAAAACGTTGAGAACGCTAAATGGGTTGAATACTCCTTCTGTAAACTCGCAGAAATGATAGCCATCATACAAAGCTTTCATCTTATGAAATGTCTCTTCTGGAGTCAACTGATTCGTTTCTGCCAGTTTCTGTAGTTCCGGAGTAAAAGTATCGATTAATTCTTGCTTAGTAATACCACATACTGTAGCATACTGAGGCTTCATGCTAATATCATTTAGTTGGTTCAGGCCACTGAATACACTTACTTGTGCAAACTTTGTCACTCCGGTGAGGAAAACAAAACGCAAATAACGGTCGTAACTTTTTAGTACACCATAAAAGGCTTTTAGCGTCTGGCGATAATTATCCAGCAAAGACATATTGTCCAATGCTTGTAGCAAAGGTTTGTCATATTCGTCTACGAGTACCACTACACCACATCCCGTTTGCTCACTGGCACGACTAATGACATAACCCAATCGTTCTTCGGGGCTACGATCTTTTTTCTCATTACCATACAGACATTCCCATTTCTCCAAATGCTGGTTGAGTATAGCGATTAAATCGTCGGGTGTTTCATATTTCTTGGCATTTAAGTCCAGATGAAGTACCGGGTATTGTTTCCATTCTGTCTCTATTTGTTCAATAGCAAGCCCTTCAAACAATTCCTTTTTCCCTTTGAAGTAAGACTCAAAGGTAGAAAGCAACAAGCTTTTACCAAAGCGGCGGGGGCGGCTCAGAAAATAGGGTTTTCCTGTATTCGCTATTCTCCACACAAAAGCAGTCTTATCTACATATAAGTAATCATCTCTACGAATATCTTCAAAAGTCTGTATCCCGATGGGGAGTTTACGCAATACACTGTTCATGGTTATTTTTTATTTATTGACCATTCAAAGATACTCATTATTTCCATAAACCATTTCCTGCTTGGGCTAAATTTAAAATACAATAGTAAGCATACAAAATTGGTTTATTGATAATCTGTGTTTGTAAATAGTAAATGGATTAAGGTAATGTGTTGATAATCAATGCTTATAAAAGTGTACACTCTTGTATAACTAAAGTGTACATTCTTGTAGTGCAAGGTTGTACACTTATGCATAATATGATTGTACACTTTTGCAATCTCTCTTCATTTAATGAATACAGATAGCTTAAATTACACAGATTTTAATAAAACAGAATAGGGTGATAAATAGAAACGATCCATTATCACCCTATAATATTATGACTCTATAACTTTATGTTACATCATCTTTTTACCAGGAACGTCCTTTGAATACGTCTGACTGATCCAATGGTACAATATTACCGCTCAGTGTAATTGTATTGTTGTTGAAGTTCGGGTTTACAGTAACAGTGGCATTATTACCTCCATTGGTCAGTGAAATGAATATCTGAGCTGAAATTCCGATACCCTGTACACTAAATGAACAGTTAACATTACCCTTTTTGTCCGTTGTAATTTTCATATCCGATGCGTTACCGTCTACTGTTACACCACCAATTCCGTTAGGACCGGGGTATGGAGTATTGAAAGCAACCTGTACAGTAGATTTCTGACCATTCATCATCACAAAGTTTGTAGTCGTTGATACAAAAGCACTCTGTCCGTTACGGAAGATCACCTGATCGGCTTCGAGCACGAACTGTTTGTTTTTCAGTGCTTGTACAGCCTGCTGATAAGCTACTGCGTCGGCTACTTGTTCTTCTGCTTTCAGTCTTGCTCTTTCTGCGTCTCTTTGTGCTTTACGATCGGCGCGACGTACGGCTCTTTCTGATTCCTGTGCATACATCATGGTAGATGCACTTACCAATACTAATGCTAATAATGCAATAAACTTTTTCATAACTTTTTTTTGTTTAGGTTTAATAACGTTGTTCGTTATTGCAAAAACAACATATAGCAAAGATTGTTCATGAACGTTTCACAATTTTATGAAGTAGTTAAGTTTGTCTATCAGGGGCAAGTAGTTTAGTGGTTATCACTTCATTAGTAGTTAAGAAGTGGATAACCTTGCCACTTGACTCCTGATTAATTCACACATCAATACCTGTGAATGTTTTCAGGGCATACCCTATAAGAAAGCTTATTCCGGCCACACTGAAACTGAGTACGGCCATTTCCATAAAACGTTTTCGGAAACTTTCACCACGTGCCACCGAGTAGTAATAATTGAACAATGCTATAATAATAAGTGCCATAGCCAACATTACTCCCAATGCTATCAGTACATTGCTGATTAAAATGAAAGGAGCTACCAGTGCAACTACCGTAATGATATAGGCAATACCTGTGTAAATGGCTGCCTTTGCCGGATGTTTGCTCTTATCACCTTCCGATTTGGTAGACAGGTATTCCGATGATGCCATAGACAGTGCAGCAGCAATACCGGTAATACTTCCTGTCAGTGCTATCAGTTTATGGTCACTCAGTGCCAGAGTGAAACCTGCTAATGCTCCGGTAAACTCTACCAAAGCATCATTTAGTCCCAGTACCACAGAACCCATATACTCCAACCGTTCTTCGTTTATCAACCCGATGAGCTTTTCTTCGTGTATCTCTTCTTCGCATGACAAACGCTGCAAATCCTCACATTCCGTATACCGGGCATAGTCCTGATGGGCACTGTTTTCGCTGGATTCCATAAGTTTAATGGCAAATGTGATACCCAGGATGCGCGCTAACCAGTAGTATTTGGCAATACGCCAGCGGTTGGGCTTCACTTCGGTATTCGTATACTTTTTGAGTGTATAGTAATGGGCTTTCTCTTCGGCGGAGATCAAGCGTAGTACCTTGCTGTTGGATGTGTTTTTTTCAATAGAAGCCAGTCGGTCGTACACAATACTTTCAGTATACTCATTTCGCTGGAAACGAATAAACTTCTCGAGATCTTTTGAGGTTAAATTCATGTTATTTTATTTCTATATTTTAGCTTTCGGGCAAAGGTACTACAAATAGACTAAATGTATTCTCTATCTGTTAGTATAGCAATAAAATTTATTAAAAATTTGCGCTCTGTTGGATTTTTGATAGTACATTTGATCATTAATTGAAATTATTGATATCATGAAGAAGATAGTAACTTTTGGAGAGGTACTTTTGCGTCTTACCACTCCCGGCAATCTGCGTTTTTCACAATCCCGTGACTATGTAGCTACCTTTGGTGGCAGCGAAACGAATGTAGCGGTTTCTCTTGCCAACTTTGGGATACCGACCGAATTTGTAACCCGTTTGCCCGATAATGATATCGCTCGTGCCTGTATCAGTGATCTTCGTTCACATGGACTCCGTACGGATGGTATTATTTATGGCGGCGATCGTATGGGAATTTATTTTCTTGAAAACGGGGCTTCTTTTCGTAACTCAAAAGTAGTATATGATCGGTCGGGTTCTTCTTTCTCTACCCTTCGCCCGGGTATGATAGACTGGGAGACTATTTTTGCTGATGCCGGATGGTTTCATTGGTCGGGAGTAGCCGCTGCTTTGTCACAGGACGGTGCCGATACTTGCCTGGAAGCTCTTCAGATGGCAGACCGGATGGGACTAACGATCTCCTGTGACTTGAATTACCGGAAGAACCTGTGGAAATATGGACGTACGGCAGCTGATGTGATGAAACCGCTGGTACAGTATAGTGATGTGATATTTGGTGCGGAACCTGAATATAAAGAGATATTAGGTATTGCTCCCGTAGGTTTTAAGGCTGTAAACACAGATTATCGACTCAATCTTGAAGGTTTTGAAGAGGTCGGAAAGCAAGTAGCAAAACTGGTTCCCCGTTGCAGGAAGATGTTTCTTGAGCTACGCAATTCTTTATCTGCCAATCACAACCTGCTTGCCGCTGTGCTTTATTCCGATAGATCGTTAAAGCATACGGGGATTTATGATATTACTCACGAAGTAGATCGTGTAGGTACGGGAGATGCTTTTGTTGGCGGACTCATCTATGGTCTGCTCACTTATCCCGATGACGATCAGAAAGCATTGGATTTTGCGTTGGCAGCTTCCTGTCTGAAGAATACTTTCTATGGAGACTTCAACCTGGCAACAGTTGCCGAAGTAGAAGCACTGATGAATGGTGACTCTTCCGGCAGGGTACAGCGTTAACTTCGGAGTAGATGGCGCCTTTGCCACCAGTAACGGATAAAGAGTGCTCCGGTTGCGATCAGAGCCAATGACAATCCGGTATAAAATACGGATATGAAACTGGTGGGTAACAGGTGCAGACTTCGTATGCTGATGCCTAATGAAATCATGAAAATCATGACAATCCAGCTCTTTACATCGAAAAAAGAGAAGGGACAATTCTTTTCCTGTTTCTTTTGGGTGATGCGTTCGGTATGTTTATAATATAGTCTTCTGAATATAAGAATGAAGAATAGAAGGAACACTACTGTGGCTTCACCCATTTTGAACAGCCAGTATTGAGAATCATTAAGCCATGTCACGATTCCTATTCGCAGTATATTTGCCCCTGCCACTATCCATACGATACCGGCAGTAATCAGTAAAACTTGTCTGTTGACTCCGTATTTCATACATTAAATTTATAGATTGATGCATTAAACAACAAATAGAACTACCATTTAGGTTCACTTACGTGAGAAAAAAGTGATAAATAATGAACAACTGGTCAACAAAACACCCGTACCTATAACTCCATACCAACCAAATGCCTGCCAAAAAGTACCTGCCAGAAAAGTCCCCATTGAACCGCCAACAAAGTAAGTAGTCATGAAAATAGTATTGATGCGATTGGAAGCATTAGGACAAAGCTCAAAAATACTGGTCTGGTTGCTCAATTGAATGCACTGCATACCAATATCGATAATAATAATACCTGCTACGATACCCAGATAGGTGTTTTCTCTTGCAAAGAGCAGAAACCACGCAAAAAGTATCAATCCACAACCGATAAAGTTGAATCGGCGGACGCCCACTCTTTTTACGTATTTACCTACCAGTGATGCTGATAATGCTCCGGCTATTCCGCAGAGTCCTAACATACCGATAACATTGCTTCCGGCGTGGAAGGGAGCTTGCCCCATTTTGAATGCCAGGCATGACCACATGGCCAGAAAAGAGCCAAATGCCAATGCTGCCCGTATGGAGTAGATTCGTAGCTGTGGGTATTCTTTCAGTAACAGAAACAGTGATTTCATTAATTCACTGTATTTCCCTTTGAATGTGGGTTTTATATCTGGCAGTACTTTAACAACTACAATTCCACATATCAGCATCAGGGCAGCGGCTATGTGGTACATTTCCCTCCACCCGAAGATCTCGCCGATGAACCCGCTGATTACCCGGGAAGCGAGAATACCGGTCAGCAAGCCTGAAACAACAAGACCTACGTTTCGCCCTTTATTCTCAGGTCTGGAGAATTGCGAAGCTATCGGGATGAATATCTGTGGTATTACTGAACAAATACCCGTAAAAAGGGAGGCTATTAATATAACATGTATGTTCGGTGCCAGCGCAATAGTCAATAGCGAAACTATCAGTATCGCAAAGTTAATAATGATGATTTTCTTTCGTTGATACAGGTCGCCTAACGGGATGATAAATAAAAGCCCCAGTGCATATCCGATCTGTGTAATCATAGAGATCAGGTTTGTCTTAAACTCTGATACACCCATGTCGTGGCGTATCATGTTCAGTAAAGGCTGGTTGTAGTAAAGATTGGCTACTGATATACCGGCAACAATTGCCAACGTCCAAAGTACGGATGCCGGTAATCCTCCGTTTTCTTTTAAAGTCTGTTTCATGGGCGCAAAGATAGAGAATTGAGCCTACTCTACAAAGAAAGTCACCGAAACTGTATTTCCTTCATTGTCTACTGCCGTCATTGTGTGTTTTCCTGACGAGGGGAGTAGGGATATCTTGTGAAAATCCTGTGTCTCGGCCAGGTAGTTATTGTCTAAATGCCAATATACAGTAGCTTTGGGAACGCTATGCACCAGTTCAAAAGTCAGCTGGCTTTTGCTCCCGTCCATTTGTCTGGGTAGAAATATGCGGGCATTCATGGTAGGATAGACAAACTGCATCGGACGGAGAATATCTTCCCCGCATCCGGGCTTGAAGGGAGGCAGAGTTTTGTATTCCGGGTGGCGTTGTTTGTAATACCATTCCCAGACAGGAGGTAGGGTGAACCAATTCTTTTGAATGGTAGCCTCTGTATTGATACAGCTTTCGTAGATACGTTGCGTTCCGTCTGCCGATAGGTTGATTCGGTGGTGATAGGGACATGCTTCGGTTTTGAGTCCGGCAGGAAGTATCAGTATGGTGTCTGTTTCTTCACAGAAGCGTCCTTTCAGATGTCCGGACAGGTGACAAACCTCTGCGTCTACAAATCCTTCAGAAGGTCTGACGAACCAGGGGGACGATGGTAACAGATTGAATACGTCGAACATGACCGGCCCTGCAGTGCGTGCCCCGACAAGTCCCGGTTTACCTTCTCCGGTAGCATTACCCACCCATACACCTACGGCATAGCGAGGGGTGACTCCTACTGCCCATGCATCGCGAAAACCATAGCTGGTTCCCGTTTTCCAGGCAATAGTCTGCATGGAAGGAATAGTACGCCAATCAATCTCTTCCGGTCGGTTTACTTCTTTTATGGCTTCAAAAGTCTGCCATACGGCACAGGGAGAAAAGGATGAAGTTGGGACAACGGACGAGGCATTGTGGGCGGAGTCGGAAAGTAATAAAGAGCAGTCTGTTTTATCTAATCCTTTCAGACAGCGTGCCATGTCTGTATAGGCACAGGTGATATCCCACAAAGTGCCCTCGGCACCTCCTAAAATAAGGGAAAGCCCATAATGGGAAGCAGGACGGGTGAGAGTACTGATTCCCGTTTGTTTCAGGAAGTTGTAAAATTTAGGGACGCCGTAACGTTGCAACATTGTTACGGTAGGGATGTTGAGTGAACGTGCCAGTGCTTCGGAGGCAGGGACGGCTCCTTCAAACTGCTGGCTGAAATTCTGTGGAGCGAAACCATTGATGTTAATCGGGATATCAGGCAATAAAGTATGTGGGAGTATACTGCCTTCCTGTAACATAGCGTAATAAAGGAAAGGTTTGAGAATGCTTCCCGTACTGCGGGGGGAACGGATGATGTCTACCTGATTGCCGCTGTTTGTTTTATTGAAATGTACATTACCGCAATAAGCTATGGGCTGATTTTTCTGAACATCAATGACTAATATGGCTATGTTGCGGATATCACTACGGGAAAATTCACCATTCCAACGTTCTATCAGTTCTTCTATCTGCAGCTGTATTCCCCGGTCGATGGTACTTACAGAATAGTTGCCGTTTCTCGTTTGGTAGAAGTAGTCAGTGAGATGCGGAGCAATCTGTGGTAGTGGTTTGGGCTCTTGGGGCAATGGCTCGCTGAGGGCAAGTTCGTAGCTTGAATCATCCAGCACTCCTTTTGTGTGTAACCGTGTGAGGAGGCGGTTACGTTTATCGAGCAATGCCTGCCGGCTTTTGGAAAGATGAATCATGGCAGGAGAATTGGGAAGTACGGCGAGCATAGCTGCTTCTGCCCATGACAGATCGTCTGCCGAATGGCCAAAATAACGCCAGGCAGCGGCATCCAATCCTACTACATTTCCTCCAAACGGAGCGTGGGAAACATATAAAGAGAGTATCTTCTCTTTTGAATAACGGAACTCTAACCGGGTAGCCCATATCATTTCGATAAATTTCTCGCTGAAGGTACGAGGATTGTTGCGAGCCAGACGGATGGTCTGCATCGTAATTGTACTACCTCCACTGATAACTCGTCCGGCTTTTAGATTCTGATAAGCTGCTCTTCCTATTGACACTGGGTTAACTCCCCAATGGTGAAAAAAATGGTTATCTTCAAATTCAATGAAGCAGGCTTGTATCTTTGCCGGAGTCGTAGTACGGGGAGGAAAACGCCATTGGCCGTCCGGGGCAATACGTGCCCCGAGAAGCTCATTATTCCGGTCGGTCACAACGGTAGAGTAGGGGACATGGAATAGTTGCCGGGGAAGGCAAAAGATATACCCTATTAACAGGAGGGTAATGATCCCTCCCCCTATCATTTTACCCTTCTTCCTTCTCTTTCCTTCTTCCCTCTCCATTCTCCCTTCTCTTCCCCTCTTTATTCAACTACTACTTTTCCGGCCTGAGTCCTTGTCTGTGCTCCGGAATCGTACATTGCTTCACACTGGATAGCAGGTAATATGAAGGTTCCTGCATAGGTTGCCTGCAATCGTATGGTGAAGGTTTTAGACTGTCCCCGTTTCAGATTGAAATAGGTAAGTACACGGTCATCGCGGATATCCCGATAGGTATAACTGTTGTTCGTATCAGTACTTGTGGCTTGTTCCGGATGGTCTATCATACGTTCATTATATATCTCCCAACCCGATGGTATGATATGTGTCAGTGCCAGGTCGTTGTAGTCGGAAGTTCCACTGATGTTGGCTACTGTAACTACTGCCATAAAGTCTGTACCTTGTTTGATCGGATTAATGGAGATAGCCGTACCGTTCATATCAGTATATCTCACATCCAGACGTAAATTATTTGCTATTGCAGGTAAAGTATCATTCAGTAATTGTGTCCGGGTGATAAGATCTACATTTAATGCTCCTTTTCCATTATTTTTCACTGTAACTTCACCTCCACCGGGAGCAGTGGCAAGTGTTTTCTCAAACACGGCTTTGGCAGATTTTACAGCGGGTTGTTGTTTACCGTGCAGCGTCCACGAAAAGTCAAGTGTGCCTGATAGTTTTTCGGCCAGTCTGCCCATTGCCATTAGAGCAAATGCAGTGGATTGGGTACTGAACCACTCTTCACGGGATAAACTTTGTGATACTCGTTGTGCCTGTGCAAACGCTTCCCGTTCACGTCCCATTAATAGCAACGTTTCCAGTATCATAGATTCATCGCGGTCATAAGATCCGTATACATAGCTTCCTGCAGAAGAGGAATAAGGCTCTACTGTAGTCTTGGCATTAAATACCAACTCATTAGCTGCTTTCATTTTTCCATTTAAGGCGTATGCTGCCGCCAGTCTCCATTTAGCTTGTAAAGAGAGAGTTTGCTCCATCTCCTTCAGGCGGTTCATGGCCCCGTGTTCCGGTGCTCCTGCCAATGCCAATGTGTATAGTCTGAACGCTTGTTGCAAATCTGATTGCCAGTAATATCCGGTATCCTGTTGAGGTGTACGCCAGTTTTGTGCAGACGAACGTTGGAAACGCTTCCACTTATTGAGTACATTGGCATTTACGGCATATCCTTTTTCCTGTGCCATTACCAGGAACATTCCGGCGTAGGAGGTTATCCATTCGTTGGCAGAAGCACTTCCCGGCCAGTAAATAAATCCTCCGTTGGGTAACTGACGGGCATACAGTTGTTTGATTGCTTCCTGTACATTTGCCTTTATTTTTTGAGATTCGGCTTCGTCTACTGCTTTGAACTGACTGATAAACAGGAGTGGGAGAGCCTTGGAAGTTAGCTGTTCTGTACAGTAGTGCTGGTAGTTGTACAAGAAGTCGAATCTACGGCTGATATCTACCGACGGGATACGGGATACTTCCAGCTTGACACTGTTTTCCGGTGAACGACTGCTTAGCCTATAAGATAGTTCACAACTTTGCCCGTTTTCTATCCATTTACTTTCACGCAGTGTTACCGCCGGATTAGGGTTACGCACCTCTATCTCAATTGTTTCCGAGACTTTCTTTCCGGCTCCTTCGGCTGTTATGCGAAGGGTTGCTTTACCGGATTTGTTACCAGTCTTTAGTTTGAAGAAAACTAACTGGTCACCCGGTTTCACGAATGAAACCGATTGTTGGGAGGCACCGCTGATTTGTGCACCACCCGATGCTGAAACGGATACTTTTACATTCTTCACTTCTTTCTCCATGGCAAATACATTGACCGGGAGTGATATCTCCTCTTGTGTACTGAGCACGCGGGGTAATGTTGAAAGAATCATGAGTGGGGTACGTACCGGAGTTGTCTTTTCTGCCCGTCCGTATGCTCCGTTTTCTCCTGCCACCACCATGGTACGTACTGAACCTACGTACATTGGAAGCGTGATTCGGTGTGTCTGGCTTTTACCCTTGCCAATGCTGAACGGACCGATAAAACGTACTACCGGTTTGAAACGGTTTGCTTTGGTATCTGCCGGTTTTAATGTTTCATCACCTCCGGTACTGAACAGTGAACTGTAACTACCTGTATAGGCTCCCAACACATTGTCATACATGTCCCATGTACGAATGCCTAATGCTTCCCGTGCATAAAATTCGTTCCACGGATCAGGTGTTTTGAAGTTGGTAAGGTCAAGTAATCCATCGTCTACGATAGCCAGTGTATACGTCATTGGTTTACCTGTCTTTTCGCTTACTGTCACATTGAATTCCGTTTCGGGACGAAGTACGTCGGGCATCTGAATTTGGGGCTGGAGTACAGTTTCTTTATTAGTCACAAATACCGGCATTACTCCGTACATACGGATGGGTAAATCATTTACAGTTTGTGCATGTGGTTGCAGCAGGCTGATGTGCAGATAGACATTAGGTGCCATTTCCGGGGTCACTTTGAACTGATATTTGGTGTCTTCTTTACCAGATACATCCAACCATTCACGTTGTAATACCTCTGAACCGTTTTCCAGAGCGATAAGTGCTCTGCCTCCTGCTGAGGCAGGGATAATGGCAGTTACCGTTTCACCTGGTTCGTAAGATTCTTTATCGAGAGAGAAAGCCAACATTTTGACGCCGCTCGGATCAGTCTTACTGGAACGTCCGCGCCATTCGGGCCAGTCTACGTAGACTGTACCTCCGGTAGCATGTCCGCTTTCTGTGTCTTTTACATACACCAGATAACGTCCCCAATCGGGATAGTTGATGCGGAATCTGAAACTGCTCTTTCCGTTTATGGTATTCAGCTTTCCGCTGGCCACAGGGGTATAAGAACTACTGTTGACATAAGTCTCAAACGATTCTCTGGAACTTTCCCACCACCAACTCCAACTGATGCGGTAAATCTTATATTCAAGTCCCGAACGATTTACAGGTTTTCCTTCCGGATTTACGGTGACGATGTCAAATATATGATCCTTATCTGTCTCGATATATTTACCTTTAGGCTGATTGAGGTTGATGCCTACGTACGAATTGAAAGGAGAAAACGGAACACTTGTTGTATTGATACTGGCATCTCCGCCCGGTTCGAATACCCGGGTAGTAATATTGGCTTGTAACATACCCGGTGCATTTCCCGATTCGGGTAGTTTGAGAGTGAACGATGCATTGCCGTTTGCATCCAGCATGCCGCTGAATACGTCCATGCGTGAAGAGGTGAACTCTGTTGCCGGATTATTGAATATATATTGTCCGTAATTCTTGAATTGCGTATTGACTTTGGAGAGTGACATTTCGACTTTTGTTTTCAGTCTTGAAGCCTGGGCACCTGTTAGCCATGCTGTCGACAAAGTAGTACGTAGCTCTCCATCCGAGGCTTTGAGTATCTCTCCCGGAAGCTGTAGATTGATTTTCAGTCGGTTGGGCTTTACCGTTTCTATTCGTAGTGACTTGTGAAAGGCTGTTCCTCCAACCTTCACGTAAGCATTCCATAGTCCGGTAGGATCTTCTGCTCTTGTTGGTACGGCGAAAGTATACAGCCCGTTTACTCCGTTAGTGGAGATTAACTTATTGTAGAATTGCCCCCGCGGATTATAAATTTCCAATGCTACGGGGTGTTTATCCGGTATCCGGTTGTTACGGTCTTCAAGCATGAACGAAATGTGTAGTGTATCGCCGGGACGCCATACGCCTCTTTCGCCATATACAAATCCTTTTAATCCTTTCTGTATATTTTTACCGCCTACGTCAAAACGACTGACTGACTGTTCTTCCCCGTCTGCCACCCGTACGTATGCTTTTTGCTTTCCGGTTTCTGCCACAACGATGAAAGGAACACCTTTAGTCTCAATGACAGTGAATCCGTTTTTATCGGTTTCGGCTTTACCCACTGGCTGTAGTTGAAAATTGTAAGCTGTTACTATAGCTTTCTCTACCGGGGTAGTATCTAATATGTTATTTACAGTAATCCACAATTTGTTGACCGAGTTTCGCTTTACAATCATACCAAGATTAGATGCCAGTACATTACATGCAGCTGTTCGGTCTGCTCCCATATAGTAAGATATGTGGCAGGGGTTGTCGCGCTCTTCCCAACGATATTGTCGCCAGTCCATTCCTTCGGAACCGTTGTAATAATAGTAGGTCTGCGGAGTATCCCACACAGCTTCATCTTCTTCTGACAGTTGTTCGGAGGATAGTTTAGTTAACTGGTCCGAACTTTCGGAGAATTGTAATTCTTTGTCATCTTCTCCGCATGGATAGGCCGAATAGGCTTGTTTGAACGAAAGGGTGATCCGGTAGATAGCTCCCGGTTCCTGATTGATCAGTCCGGAGAGGTCAATAGAATAATCTTCCCATTTGCGGATGTCTTTGGACGGGTCTTTATCCAGATGTAGTGTCTTTTTATAGACCAACCGTCCGGACCGTCTCAATTCGTTGGAAGATGAAAGAGTGTTTGTCTGCATAAACATCAGTACATTGCTTTCAAATATACGGATCACATTCAAGTCAACAGCATGCAGGCTGACAGCCCGGAAAGGGATAATCAGATTTTTGGAGTCGGGCAAAATGGCAGCATCTGTACGTAATTCCACTTGTGGTTTCAGGCTGGGTTGACTGAAGGAGATAGAATGGGAGGTGCCGAGTTTTTTTCCTTTCCTATTTTTTATACCTTCATAGATTCTCAGTGTGAGTTTATTGGAACGATTGGGCTCGAAGTATACGTTTACTTTGTCATTGATTACCTGAAATGTATACGAAGAGAGTTCCGCGATTTCAATGAGTCCCTTTAGGTCCTGTGTGGTAGATACGGGATCGGAGAACGAAATTTGTATCCCGTTCTCTGGTTGCTCTATGCGTTGTGCAGACATGAAGCGGAAGATATTTTTTGCCGGAATAGTCACCTTCTCAACAATCTTCCGGTCTATACCTGCCACTTTTCCGTTCAATGTTATTTTCAGATCGTAATCTTCCTGTGCCCTCGGTATACGGTTGATGTTGAAATTGTATCGCATCGGATTTCCTGTGCCTCCTACAGAAATGGCATAATCTGAAGAACCATTTCCATTAACTGAGATCATTTTCTCTACTTGTACGTTGTCAATCTTGTCGCTGAAACGTATTTCTCCTTTAACAGAAGCGTACTCGGGGGTAGCGGCAGTTATGTCGAGTGGTTCCATTGCCAATGAGAAATCCTTTTCCTGTACCCGGAATGAGAAATTAAATTCTTTCAGACGTTTGTCTACTTTTACAAAGTCTCCCAGTTGAAACGAAGCCTCATACATTGTTCCTGGTTTAAGCGCTCCTTCTTCGGGCAGGAATTCTATTGTATTATTACTTATCCAATATGTTTTTCCTTTCAGTGAAGGCGAAAAGCGGAATGGATTCTCTTTGAGTTCGTTATTTAAATCTACTACGGGCTGATCTTGGGTCAGTTCTATTCGTATGGGTGAGGATTGCGATATTACCCCACCTGTATAGGCATTTACATAAGGTGTAAATTCCGAAGAAGGAACAAGTTCTTTCTGACTGCCTGCACATGAGCTCAGGCTTATGATGATGAACAGAAGAACAGAATACGCGGCTGGAATCATTGTTGTTCGTTTCATGGTAAAGGTATTAAAAGTTTAATGACCAAAGATAATGAAAATATGCTTTTTACTATATTGATTCATCTAAAAAAATAAAACAGTCTTTGATTGGGGGGGGATATCTTTTATCAGGGCAATCGCACCAATTTTAGGTTCAATTGACCATCGCTTGGCGTACCTCCCCGTACGGGAAGCACTCAAAACTGATAAATAACTGAAGGATTTTTCTTTATTGCGGCAAGAATAAAATAAAATATTGATTTTCAAAAACTATCTTATAATTATTCTTTTCTATAAATTCATTTACCACCTGGCTCTTTTTATTACTTTTAAAAGTACCTGCTTCCACTCCGCAATCAATCAGATAGTTCTCATCCGGTGCTCCGAACTCTTTTCCTATGCTATCAAAT
>PPYE01233162.1_pt1 | contig 45855 bp, 34 predicted proteins | sample 1559881 | NCBI WGS metagenome assembly PPYE01 (sample SAMN08240022, study PRJNA423297) | Human gut metagenome, whole genome shotgun sequencing project.
GCTGATAGAAACAGAAGCCACTGGAGCACCTCAAAAACACCATCATACACTAAATCAGTAAGTTGGCAGCATCACCAACGAACTGAATATATTTTCTGTGCCAATATTATCTCTAATTTCAAAAAAGTTACTTTTAATGTCATAAGTAAATATTGAAATGCTATCATCCCCGATCACTAACCGTTCTTGTAGATCAGGGTTTATGAAATCATCATTATTTCTATAAAATTCATTTACGGCAAAAAGGTTTTTAACTGAAGGTTCTGGAATCGAGAGGCTAAATAATCGTAATCCATTAACTTCGAATCCATCCATTGCTCTTAAAAAAGTAAGATAATCAGGTTGATTCTTAAAAAGAATACTAACTTCATTACATAACTTCTCCAGGCAATTAGTTGAATTAGAATTAAATTCTATTTGGATTATACTTTCAATAAATGATTCCTTGAGCGGTGCTTCAAATGGATAGTCTAAATCATTCATCATTTTTATTAATTTATTTATTTGGGTTTTAGTCATCATTTTGTGTGGTCCATAATATTTTTCATGGGAGGATAAATTGAGCCAGATGGAATGGCCCAGGGAGTGATTTTGCTTTCGCCTACTAATATTCCCTTAGCTATTCGTGATTGCATGTTAGTAAAAAATTTATGATATGGTTCGTTTTCGATTAATACTAAATTTTCGAAATCATTAGTACCACCATCATCTAGAGATAGTTTATGGTGAACATTATAATTTAGAGGAACATTGCCCTTTCTCATTCTTAAAAGGTCTTCGGCGTTGAATCTTCCAGATGCTTCGGAGGTTTTTGCAAGTTTGATAAGAAAATTTTTTCTTACAGTTTTATTAAACTCCTTTCGTAAGTTAGCTAAGTCTTTTGAAGGTCTCTTAATGTATATTATTTCTATTATGTCTATACCATCAAGAAGTTTTTGTTGACCTCTAAGTTTGCCTAAGTAACTATTTATTTCTGTATATGTATCAACATTATAACGCTTTGTTAAAAGAATAGATGCTGTTGCTATCGCTATGCCCGCTGTTTTTTCATTTAGTATTTGATCATAGCCTTTTATTGCATCTCCACCCAGTTTTTCCGCAGTATCTCTGAATCCTTCAATGTTCCCATTGTATACGCCACCAGCAGCAAGTAGCCTGCCAATAGCTTTGCTGTTTAACGTTTTGAAACGATTATTTGTTTGGTTTTTTGAATTTGGTAAAAACAAACGGTTATAATTTTCAGGGAGTGCCAAATAGCTGAACTCGGTATTTGCGATAAGATGTTGACAGAGGATAAATTCATAACTAATAGTTATTTTTTCTGTATCCAGTTGGTTTTCAATGATCTGGTGATGAATAGCCGATAAAAAAGCGCCTCTTAGTTGTATATAATAATACTTTTCCCATCTACCAAATCTATTTATTCGATAGAAGTCAAATCCCATAAATAATTGTTCATTATTGTTAATGGAATTAATAAATAATGGAGTGCTTTTATCAATTAATTTACAAAATGTTATACCATGGAACTGTGAACCAAGCCCCGTATTATTAATATTATTTAAGAGTGAGAATGTAAATGTTTCATCCTCATGCCCGCTCTGCCAACGATTACCTGTAGACTCAGAAGTCCCACAACCTGCGGAGATGCTTCCTTGTTGTTCTCCCGTTACTGTCAGGTAAACAATATTACTCATCCCTGAAAAGTCCTTTTATGGCATGCTATTTTATCAATGGCACTATTATGCTTGTTAATTGTTATTTATTTACTCCAGGAAATTGTAGGCGTATATATTAAAAAATAAAATATTACACTTTAGGAAGTAATTATGAGGTAAATCTCAATATATTTATTGGGAAAATAAATACATTAAAGGAAGGTATGCCGATTTTGAATGACACCCTTTTCCCATCTCAGAAAAAGGGCACTATCTTACTTCACCCGCGCCATATAATACGCATCGACATATTCACCATTACGCAATGCGTACTTCTTACCAGTCCCTTCAATTTCAAAGCCGTATTTTTTATAGACCTTAATTGCCGGGGCGTTATCGACAAACACGGTTAGTTCAATGCGATCTACCCGCAACCAGTTGTCGCACATTTCAATCATCTCTCGCATAAGGGCGCTGGCGACGCCGCGATTCTTCCAATGGGAGTCGACACAGATACCAAAATCGGCAACATGACTGCGGCGTGGGCGCTGTTGCACGTCAATGGTGAGATGGCCCACGACGTCTCCATCAATACAGGCGACGAGTTGCTTGATGCCGGGACGATCGGCGAGTCGCTCCTGCCACATATAATCGGAAGGATGAGGCACTTGTAGCGTGTTGTAATACACCTCCGGCTGGGCGTGAATCTGCCTGATGGCCTCGTAATCGCGCGTTTCAGCATGGCGTATCACTATCTCACTCATTCCTTTGTCCTCTTTGGGGTAAATGTCCCTTTCAACATCATTGACTTTCGAATGCGAGTCAAATGCATTTTTTTGCAAAAAGTGTTGGACAAGTGCGAATGAGAATGATTATTATTGTCTCGCGATCAGGAAGACCCTCGCGGAGAACCTGAAAGCACGACATTGCTCACATTGCTTCCAGTATTACTTAGCCAGCCGGGTGCTGGCTTTTTTTTTGATCTTTCGTTCTCAATTTATCCACGGGAGTGCTTGTGTTCGTTATGCGCACTCCAGTAGGAACCACGTCCGCTTTGCGCTAAGGTGTAAATAACCACCTTAAAAAGGACGAAATCATGGTCATCAACTGCGCCTTTATTGGCTTCGGCAAAAGCACCACCCGTTACCATCTGCCGTATGTACTTAACCGCAAGGATAGCTGGCATGTCGCGCATATTTTTCGTCGCCATGCGAAGCCGGAAGAACAGGCTCCCATTTATTCCCATATCCATTTCACCAGCGATCTCGACGAAGTACTAAACGATCCCGATGTTAAGCTGGTTGTTGTCTGCACCCACGCGGACAGCCATTTCGAGTACGCGAAACGCGCGCTGGAAGCCGGGAAAAATGTGCTGGTCGAAAAACCGTTCACCCCGACGCTTGCCCAGGCGAAGGAGCTGTTTGCGTTGGCGAAAAGCAAAGGGCTGACCGTCACGCCGTATCAGAATCGTCGCTTTGACTCCTGCTTCCTGACAGCGAAAAAAGCGATTGAAAGTGGCAAGTTGGGAGAGATTGTTGAAGTGGAAAGCCATTTTGACTATTACCGCCCGGTCGCAGAAACCAAACCTGGGTTGCCGCAGGATGGCGCGTTCTATGGCCTTGGTGTGCATACGATGGACCAGATTATTTCTCTGTTCGGTCGCCCGGATCACGTCGCTTATGACATCCGCAGCCTGCGCAATAAAGCCAATCCTGACGATACTTTCGAAGCGCAACTGTTTTATGGCGATCTAAAAGCCATCGTCAAAACCAGCCATCTGGTGAAAATCGATTATCCGAAATTTATCGTTCACGGTAAGAAAGGTTCGTTTATTAAATATGGTATCGACCAGCAGGAAACCAGCCTGAAGGCTAATATTATGCCGGGCGAACCGGGATTCTCAGCGGATGATTCGGTCGGTGTGCTGGAGTATGTCAATGACGAGGGCGTGACGGTCAGAGAAGAGATTAAGCCGGAGATGGGCGATTACGGGCGCGTTTATGATGCGTTGTATCAAACCATCACCCACGGTGCGCCAAATTACGTCAAGGAATCTGAAGTTCTTACGAATCTGGAAATCCTTGAACGCGGATTCGAGCAAGCCTCTCCCTCCACAGTGACTCTCGCGAAGTAAGTTTGATGGCCCCTCGAATAGTTCAATTTTTTTGAACAGAGGGGTCAATTTTCACCCTCTATCATCCCAGGCAGATCGGGTCCACACTAAGCCCATCGAAATCATTCAGGGGGCGAATACAAATGATCTACTTACGCAAAGCAAATGAACGTGGTCATGCAAATCATGGCTGGCTGGACTCCTGGCATACTTTCTCTTTTGCCAACTATTACGATCCGAACTTTATGGGCTTCTCCGCGCTGCGCGTGATTAACGACGACGTGATTGAAGCAGGGCAGGGCTTCGGCACTCACCCACATAAAGATATGGAAATTTTGACCTACGTGCTGGAAGGTACTGTTGAGCACCAGGACAGCATGGGCAATAAAGAGCAGGTTCCGGCGGGTGAGTTCCAGATTATGAGTGCTGGTACGGGTATTCGTCACTCAGAGTACAACCCAAGCAGCACCGAGCGTCTGCATCTGTATCAGATCTGGATCATGCCTGAAGAAAACGGTATTACGCCGCGTTATGAACAGCGTCGCTTCGATGCCGTACAGGGCAAACAGCTGGTGCTCTCGCCGGATGCGCGAGATGGTTCATTGAAAGTGCATCAGGATATGGAACTGTACCGCTGGGCGTTGCTGAAAGATGAGCAGTCGGTGCATCAGATTGCCGCTGAACGCCGCGTCTGGATCCAGGTGGTGAAAGGCAATGTCACCATTAACGGCGTGAAAGCCTCGACCAGCGATGGTCTGGCAATCTGGGATGAGCAGGCAATCTCCATCCATGCGGATAGCGACAGCGAAGTGTTACTGTTCGATCTGCCGCCGGTTTAAAACTCAACGGCATCTTTGAAGCCTGCCTTTTTGCAGGCTTCCTCGCTCGCTCCGGTCGCGTGCTGATGTACGCTTCCGGGGTTTTGCCGCGTCGTTAGCACAATGCGATGCAATTGATTTAGTGTATATCTAATAATTGTAAACAAGCACTGTTTTCCCCGGGAAGGTTCTGATGTGTCCGTGTTAAACTAAGAGAATCTATCTCTTTTGTACCTTCAGGACGATGAAAAAGAAAAGACCCGTACTTCAGGATGTGGCTGACCGTGTAGGCGTGACCAAAATGACGGTCAGCCGTTTTTTACGCAACCCGGAGCAGGTTTCCGTCGCTCTACGCGGCAAGATTGCCGCGGCTCTTGATGAACTGGGCTATATTCCCAATCGTGCGCCCGATATCCTCTCTAACGCCACCAGCCGGGCGATTGGCGTCCTGTTACCTTCTCTCACCAACCAGGTTTTCGCGGAAGTATTACGCGGAATCGAAAGCGTCACCGACGCGCACGGTTATCAGACCATGCTGGCGCACTACGGTTATAAACCGGAAATGGAGCAAGAACGCCTCGAATCCATGCTCTCCTGGAATATCGACGGCCTGATCCTCACCGAACGTACCCACACGCCGCGCACCTTAAAGATGATTGAAGTGGCGGGTATTCCCGTGGTGGAACTGATGGACAGCAAGTCGCCATGCCTTGATATCGCCGTCGGTTTTGATAACTTTGAAGCAGCACGCCAGATGACCACTGCCATTATTGCTCGCGGGCATCGCCACATTGCCTATCTCGGCGCACGTCTCGACGAACGTACTATCATCAAACAGAAGGGATACGAACAGGCGATGCTGGATGCAGGCCTGGTGCCATATAGCGTGATGGTTGAGCAATCTTCTTCTTACTCTTCCGGTATTGAACTGATTCGCCAGGCGCGGCGGGAATATCCGCAGCTGGATGGCGTGTTCTGTACGAATGATGACCTGGCGGTCGGCGCGGCGTTTGAATGTCAGCGTCTGGGGTTAAAAGTTCCTGACGATATGGCGATTGCCGGTTTCCACGGTCATGACATTGGTCAGGTGATGGAGCCACGACTGGCGAGCGTGCTGACGCCGCGTGAGCGGATGGGCAGTATTGGCGCTGAACGCCTGCTGGCGCGTATTCGTGGCGAATCTGTGACACCGAAAATGTTAGATTTAGGTTTCACCTTGTCACCGGGCGGATCTATTTAAGCCCACAAATTTGAAGTAGCTCACACTTATACACTTAAGGCACGGATGGATATTGCTTCTGATATTGTCCGGTCGGACAATGTTACCGATAACAGTTACCCGTAACATTTTTAATTCTTGTATTGTGGGGGCACCACTTTGAGCACGACTAACCATGATCACCACATTTACGTCTTGATGGGCGTCTCAGGCAGCGGCAAATCTGCGGTCGCCAGTGAAGTGGCGCATCAACTTCATGCCGCGTTTCTTGATGGCGATTTCCTCCATCCACGGCGCAATATCGAAAAAATGGCGTCTGGCGAACCGCTGAATGACGACGATCGCAAACCGTGGTTGCAGGCGCTGAACGACGCCGCGTTTGCTATGCAGCGCACTAATAAAGTGTCACTGATCGTCTGTTCTGCATTGAAAAAACACTATCGCGACTTGCTGCGTGAAGGTAATCCGAATCTCTCTTTCATCTACCTGAAAGGCGATTTTGATGTGATTGAAAGCCGCCTGAAAGCGCGCAAAGGCCATTTCTTTAAAACCCAAATGTTGGTGACGCAGTTTGAAACGCTGCAGGAGCCGGGTGCGGACGAAACTGATGTACTGGTGGTGGATATCGATCAACCGCTGGAAGGTGTTGTGGCAAGCACCATTGAGGTTATTAAAAAAGGCAAATAAGTAGTGACTACATTAACGCTTGTTTTAACAGCAGTAGGGTCTGTTTTACTGCTGCTGTTTTTAGTCATGAAGGCGCGTATGCACGCTTTCCTGGCTTTGATGGTGGTGTCCATGGGGGCTGGCCTTTTTTCCGGTATGCCGCTCGATAAAATCGCAGCGACGATGGAAAAAGGGATGGGAGGCACCCTCGGCTTCCTGGCGGTGGTTGTCGCCCTGGGAGCTATGTTTGGCAAGATCTTACATGAAACCGGCGCAGTCGATCAGATTGCCGTCAAAATGCTCAAATCCTTCGGTCACAGCCGCGCGCATTATGCCATCGGCCTTGCGGGGCTGGTCTGTGCGCTACCGCTGTTCTTTGAAGTGGCGATTGTTCTGCTGATTAGCGTTGCTTTCTCAATGGCGCGCCACACCGGTACGAACCTGGTGAAGCTGGTAATCCCATTATTCGCAGGCGTGGCGGCAGCGGCGGCGTTCCTGGTGCCAGGGCCAGCGCCAATGCTGCTGGCATCGCAGATGAACGCCGATTTTGGCTGGATGATCCTGATTGGCCTGTGTGCGGCAATTCCGGGAATGATTATTGCCGGGCCGCTGTGGGGTAATTTCATCAGCCGTTACGTGGAGTTGCATATTCCTGACGACATCAGCGAACCGCATCTCGGCGAAGGCAAAATGCCGTCCTTCGGATTCAGCCTGTCGCTGATCCTATTGCCGCTGGTGCTGGTGGGGCTGAAAACCATTGCCGCGCGTTTTGTGCCAGAAGGCTCTACCGCTTACGAATGGTTCGAGTTTATTGGTCATCCGTTTACCGCGATTCTGGTTGCTTGTCTGGTAGCGATTTATGGCCTGGCAATGCGTCAGGGCATGCCAAAAGACAAAGTGATGGAGATTTGCGGTCACGCGCTGCAACCGGCGGGGATCATTCTGCTGGTGATTGGTGCAGGCGGCGTGTTCAAACAGGTGCTGGTTGACTCTGGCGTAGGTCCGGCACTGGGCGAAGCGTTAACTGGCATGGGCCTGCCGATAGCCATCACCTGCTTCGTGCTGGCCGCTGCAGTGCGCATCATTCAGGGTTCTGCCACCGTAGCCTGTTTAACGGCGGTAGGACTGGTGATGCCGGTTATTGAACAACTGAACTACTCCGGTGCGCAAATGGCGGCGCTGTCGATTTGTATCGCTGGTGGTTCGATTGTTGTCAGCCACGTTAACGACGCCGGTTTCTGGTTGTTCGGTAAATTTACCGGCGCGACCGAAGCCGAAACGCTGAAAACCTGGACCATGATGGAAACCATCCTCGGCACTGTCGGTGCCATCGTTGGGATGATTGCGTTCCAGCTGTTGAGTTAAGTTTGTTCGCCCGGTAGTTGTGACACTACCGGGTTCTTTTCGAAAAACTCTCCTCGTTACCCCTTCATCCACATTCGAATGCCGTCGAGGAACATCTGGGTTGCCATCATCACCAGAATCAATCCCATCAGGCGTTCAAGTGCGTTCACCCCTTTCTCGCCCAGCAGACGTAAAAATAGCGAAGACTGTAGCAGGATGACAAAGGTGCCGCCCCAGGCCAGCAGCAGAGCAATCACCAGATGTCCCATCTGATTCGGGTACTGATGAGACAACAACATCAGCGTGGCGAGAATAGTCGGCCCGGCGACTAACGGAATTGCCAACGGCACGATAAATGGCTCTTCACCTGCCGGAAGCCCGCTGCTATTTCCTGAAGCGCTGGGGAAAATCATCTTAATGGCGATTAGAAACAGAATGATGCCGCCAGAAATGGAGACGGTTTCTGCTCGCAGGCTGAGAAATGCCAGAATTTTCTCACCCGCAAACAGGAACACCAGCATCACCAGGAGAGCAATAAGCAACTCTCGCACCATGATTGCCCGCCGTCTTTTCGGTTCAGTATGTTTCAGTACGGACATGAAAATAGGCAGGTTTCCGAGCGGATCCATAATCAGGATCAATAAAACTGCTGCAGAAATGATTTCATTCATAACTCAAATTCCCTGATAATTGCCGCGGACTTTCTGCGTGCTAACAAAGCAGGATAAGTCGCATTACTGATGGCTTCGCTATCATTGATTAATTTCACTTGCGACTTTGGCTGCTTTTTGTATGGTGAAAGATGTGCCAAGAGGAGACCGGCACATTTATACAGCACACATCTTTGCAGGAAAAAACGCTTATGAAAAATGTTGGTTTTATCGGCTGGCGCGGTATGGTCGGCTCCGTTCTCATGCAACGCATGGTTGAAGAGCGCGACTTCGACGCCATTCGCCCTGTCTTCTTTTCTACTTCTCAGCTTGGCCAGGCTGCGCCGTCTTTTGGCGGAACCACTGGCACACTTCAGGATGCCTTTGATCTGGAGGCGCTAAAGGCCCTCGATATCATTGTGACCTGTCAGGGCGGCGATTATACCAACGAAATCTATCCAAAGCTTCGTGAAAGCGGATGGCAAGGTTACTGGATTGACGCAGCATCGTCTCTGCGCATGAAAGATGACGCCATCATCATTCTTGACCCCGTCAATCAGGACGTCATTACCGACGGATTAAATAATGGCATCAGGACTTTTGTTGGCGGTAACTGTACCGTAAGCCTGATGTTGATGTCGTTGGGTGGTTTATTCGCCAATGATCTTGTTGATTGGGTGTCCGTTGCAACCTACCAGGCCGCTTCCGGCGGTGGTGCGCGACATATGCGTGAGTTATTAACCCAGATGGGCCATCTGTATGGCCATGTGGCAGATGAACTCGCGACCCCGTCCTCTGCTATTCTCGATATCGAACGCAAAGTCACAACCTTAACCCGTAGCGGTGAGCTGCCGGTGGATAACTTTGGCGTGCCGCTGGCGGGTAGCCTGATTCCGTGGATCGACAAACAGCTCGATAACGGTCAGAGCCGCGAAGAGTGGAAAGGGCAGGCGGAAACCAACAAGATCCTCAACACATCTTCCGTAATTCCGGTAGATGGTTTATGTGTGCGTGTCGGGGCATTGCGCTGCCACAGCCAGGCATTCACTATTAAATTGAAAAAAGATGTGTCTATTCCGACCGTGGAAGAACTGCTGGCTGCGCACAATCCGTGGGCGAAAGTCGTTCCGAACGATCGGGAAATCACTATGCGTGAGCTAACCCCAGCTGCCGTTACCGGCACGCTGACCACGCCGGTAGGCCGCCTGCGTAAGCTGAATATGGGACCAGAGTTCCTGTCAGCCTTTACAGTGGGCGACCAGCTGCTGTGGGGGGCCGCGGAGCCGCTGCGTCGGATGCTTCGTCAACTGGCGTAATCTTTATTCATTAAATCTGGGGCGCGATGCCGCCCCTGTTAGTGCGTAATACAGGAGTAAGCGCAGATGTTTCATGATTTACCGGGAGTTAAATAGAGCATTGGCTATTCTTTAAGGGTGGCTGAATACATGAGTATTCACAGCCTTACCTGAAGTGAGGACGACGCAGAGAGGATGCACAGAGTGCTGCGCCGTTCAGGTCAAAAAAATGTCACAACCAGAAGTCAAAAATCCAATTGGATGGGGTGACACAATAAAACAGGAAGACAAGCATGTCCGATCGTATCGATAGAGACGTGATTAACGCGCTAATTGCAGGCCATTTTGCGGATCCTTTTTCCGTACTGGGAATGCATAAAACCACCGCGGGACTGGAAGTCCGTGCCCTTTTACCCGACGCTACCGATGTGTGGGTGATTGAACCGAAAACCGGGCGCAAACTCGCAAAACTGGAGTGTCTCGACTCACGGGGATTCTTTAGCGGCGTCATTCCGCGACGTAAGAATTTTTTCCGCTATCAGTTGGCTGTTGTCTGGCATGGTCAGCAAAACCTGATTGATGATCCTTACCGTTTTGGTCCGCTAATCCAGGAAATGGATGCCTGGCTATTATCTGAAGGTACTCACCTGCGCCCGTATGAAACCTTAGGCGCGCATGCAGATACTATGGATGGCGTCACAGGTACGCGTTTCTCTGTCTGGGCTCCAAACGCCCGTCGGGTCTCGGTGGTTGGGCAATTCAACTACTGGGACGGTCGCCGTCACCCGATGCGCCTGCGTAAAGAGAGCGGCATCTGGGAACTGTTTATCCCTGGGGCGCATAACGGTCAGCTCTATAAATACGAGATGATTGATGCCAATGGCAACTTGCGTCTGAAGTCCGACCCTTATGCCTTCGAAGCGCAAATGCGCCCGGAAACCGCGTCTCTTATTTGCGGGCTGCCGGAAAAGGTTGTACAGACTGAAGAGCGCAAAAAAGCGAATCAGTTTGATGCGCCAATCTCTATTTATGAAGTTCACCTGGGTTCCTGGCGTCGCCACACCGACAACAATTTCTGGTTGAGCTACCGCGAGCTGGCCGATCAACTGGTGCCTTATGCTAAATGGATGGGCTTTACCCACCTCGAACTACTGCCCATTAACGAGCATCCCTTCGATGGCAGTTGGGGTTATCAGCCAACCGGCCTGTATGCACCAACCCGCCGTTTTGGTACTCGCGACGACTTCCGTTATTTCATTGATGCCGCACACGCAGCTGGTCTGAACGTGATTCTCGACTGGGTGCCAGGCCACTTCCCGACCGATGACTTTGCGCTTGCCGAATTTGATGGCACGAACTTGTATGAACACAGCGATCCGCGTGAAGGCTATCATCAGGACTGGAACACGCTGATCTACAACTATGGTCGCCGTGAAGTCAGTAACTTCCTCGTCGGTAACGCGCTTTACTGGATTGAACGTTTTGGTATTGATGCGCTGCGCGTCGATGCGGTGGCGTCAATGATTTATCGCGACTACAGCCGTAAAGAGGGGGAGTGGATCCCGAACGAATTTGGCGGGCGCGAGAATCTTGAAGCGATTGAATTCTTGCGTAATACCAACCGTATTCTTGGTGAGCAGGTTTCCGGTGCGGTGACAATGGCTGAGGAGTCTACCGATTTCCCTGGCGTTTCTCGTCCGCAGGATATGGGCGGTCTGGGCTTCTGGTACAAGTGGAACCTCGGCTGGATGCATGACACCCTGGACTACATGAAGCTCGACCCGGTTTATCGTCAGTATCATCACGATAAACTGACCTTCGGGATTCTCTACAACTACACTGAAAACTTCGTCCTGCCGTTGTCGCATGATGAAGTGGTCCACGGTAAAAAATCGATTCTCGACCGCATGCCGGGCGACGCATGGCAGAAATTCGCGAACCTGCGCGCCTACTATGGCTGGATGTGGGCATTCCCGGGCAAGAAACTACTGTTCATGGGTAACGAATTTGCCCAGGGCCGCGAGTGGAACCATGACGCCAGCCTCGACTGGCATCTGTTGGAAGGCGGCGATAACTGGCACCACGGTGTCCAGCGTCTGGTGCGCGATCTGAACCTCACCTACCGCCACCATAAAGCAATGCATGAACTGGATTTTGACCCGTACGGCTTTGAATGGCTGGTGGTGGATGACAAAGAACGCTCGGTGCTGATCTTTGTGCGTCGCGATAAAGAGGGTAACGAAATCATCGTTGCCAGTAACTTTACGCCGGTACCGCGTCATGATTATCGCTTCGGCATAAACCAGCCGGGCAAATGGCGTGAAATCCTCAATACCGATTCCATGCACTATCACGGCAGTAATGCAGGCAATGGCGGCACGGTACACAGCGATGAGATTGCCAGCCACGGTCGTCAGCATTCACTAAGCCTGACGCTACCACCGCTGGCCACTATCTGGCTGGTTCGGGAGGCAGAATGACACAACTCGCCATTGGCAAACCCGCTCCCCTCGGCGCGCATTACGACGGTCAGGGCGTCAACTTCACACTTTTCTCCGCTCATGCCGAGCGGGTAGAGCTGTGTGTCTTTGACGCCAATGGCCAGGAACATCGCTATGACTTGCCAGGGCACAGTGGCGACATTTGGCACGGTTATCTGCCGGATGCGCGCCCGGGTTTGCGTTATGGTTATCGCGTTCATGGCCCCTGGCAACCCGCCGAGGGGCATCGCTTTAACCCGGCGAAGTTGTTGATTGATCCTTGCGCGCGGCAAATTGACGGGGAATTCAAAGATAACCCGCTGCTGCACGCCGGTCATAATGAACCTGACTATCGCGACAACGCCGCCATTGCGCCGAAATGCGTAGTGGTGGTTGATCACTATGACTGGGAAGATGATGCCCCGCCGCGCACGCCGTGGGGCAGCACCATCATTTATGAAGCCCATGTTAAAGGATTAACGTACCTGCACCCGGAGATCCCGGTCGAGATCCGTGGCACTTATAAAGCCCTGGGACATCCGGTGATGATCAACTATTTGAAACAATTGGGCATTACCGCGCTGGAACTGCTGCCAGTGGCGCAGTTTGCCAGTGAACCACGTCTGCAACGCATGGGGCTAAGTAACTACTGGGGTTACAACCCGGTGGCGATGTTTGCGCTGCATCCGGCGTATGCCTGCTCGCCAGAAACGGCGCTGCATGAGTTTCGCGATGCAATCAAAGCACTGCATAAAGCGGGTATCGAAGTCATTCTTGATATCGTGCTCAACCATAGTGCGGAACTGGACCTCGACGGCCCGTTATTCTCGCTGCGTGGGATCGACAACCGTAGCTATTATTGGATAAGAGAAGACGGCGATTATCACAACTGGACCGGTTGTGGCAACACGCTCAATTTGAGTCATCCGGCGGTGGTGGATTATGCCTGCGCCTGCCTGCGTTATTGGGTAGAAACCTGTCACGTCGATGGTTTCCGCTTTGATCTGGCGGCAGTCATGGGCCGTACGCCAGAGTTCCGTCAGGATGCGCCGTTGTTTACCGCTATCCAGAACTGCCCGGTGCTCTCGCAGGTGAAGTTAATTGCTGAACCGTGGGATATCGCTCCTGGTGGTTATCAGGTGGGAAATTTCCCGCCGCTGTTTGCCGAGTGGAACGATCATTTCCGCGATGCTGCCCGTCGTTTCTGGCTACATTATGATTTGCCTCTGGGGGCGTTTGCCGGGCGTTTTGCTGCCTCCAGCGATGTTTTTAAACGTAATGGTCGTCTGCCGAGTGCCGCGATTAATCTCGTCACCGCGCATGACGGTTTTACGCTTCGCGACTGCGTTTGCTTCAACCATAAACACAATGAAGCAAACGGAGAAGAAAATCGCGACGGGACCAACAACAATTACAGTAACAATCATGGTAAAGAAGGGTTAGGCGGTACTCTTGATCTGGTTGAACGGCGGCGCGACAGCATTCATGCCCTGTTAACAACGTTGTTGCTCTCCCAGGGCACGCCGATGTTACTGGCCGGTGACGAACATGGTCACAGCCAGCATGGCAATAACAATGCCTACTGTCAGGATAACCAATTAACCTGGTTGGACTGGTCGCAGGCAAGCAGTGGTTTAACCGCATTTACCGCCGCGTTAATCCATCTGCGCAAGCGTATTCCCGCTTTGGTGGAGAATCGCTGGTGGGAAGAAGGCGACGGCAATGTCCGTTGGCTAAATCGATATGCTCAACCTTTAAGCACGGATGAGTGGCAAAACGGGCCGAAACAGCTGCAAATTCTGCTCTCGGATCGCTTTTTGATCGCAATTAACGCCACGCTTGAGGTAACAGAGATTGTTTTACCTGCTGGGGAGTGGCACGCCATTCCCCCATTCGCTGGAGAGGATAACCCAGTGATTACGGCTGTCTGGCAGGGACCTGCACACGGATTGTGTGTGTTCCAGAGATGATAAAAAAGGAGTTAGTCATGGTTAGTTTAGAGAAGAACGATCACTTAATGTTGGCGCGCCAGCTGCCATTGAAATCTGTTGCCCTGATACTGGCGGGAGGACGTGGTACCCGCCTGAAGGATTTAACCAATAAGCGAGCAAAACCGGCCGTACACTTCGGCGGTAAGTTCCGCATTATCGACTTTGCGCTGTCTAACTGCATCAACTCCGGGATCCGTCGTATGGGCGTGATCACCCAGTACCAGTCCCACACTCTGGTGCAGCACATTCAGCGCGGCTGGTCATTCTTTAATGAAGAAATGAACGAGTTTGTCGATCTGCTGCCAGCGCAGCAGAGAATGAAAGGGGAAAACTGGTATCGCGGCACCGCAGATGCGGTCACCCAAAACCTCGATATTATCCGCCGTTATAAAGCGGAATACGTGGTGATCCTGGCGGGCGACCATATCTACAAGCAAGATTACTCGCGTATGCTTATCGATCACGTCGAAAAAGGCGCACGTTGCACCGTTGCTTGTATGCCAGTACCGATTGAAGAAGCCTCCGCATTTGGCGTTATGGCGGTTGATGAGAACGATAAAATTATCGAATTCGTTGAAAAACCTGCTAACCCACCGTCAATGCCGAACGATCCGAGCAAATCTCTGGCGAGTATGGGTATCTACGTCTTTGACGCCGACTATCTGTATGAACTGCTGGAAGAAGACGATCGTGATGAGAACTCCAGCCACGACTTTGGCAAAGATTTGATTCCCAAGATCACCGAAGCCGGTCTGGCCTATGCGCACCCGTTCCCGCTCTCTTGCGTACAATCCGACCCGGATGCCGAGCCGTACTGGCGCGATGTGGGTACGCTGGAAGCTTACTGGAAAGCGAACCTCGATCTGGCCTCTGTGGTGCCGGAACTGGATATGTACGATCGCAATTGGCCAATTCGCACCTACAATGAATCATTACCGCCAGCGAAATTCGTGCAGGATCGCTCCGGTAGCCACGGGATGACCCTTAACTCACTGGTATCCGGCGGCTGTGTGATCTCCGGTTCGGTGGTGGTGCAGTCCGTTCTGTTCTCGCGCGTTCGCGTGAATTCATTCTGCAACATTGATTCCGCCGTATTGTTACCGGAAGTATGGGTAGGTCGCTCGTGCCGTCTGCGCCGCTGCGTCATCGATCGTGCTTGTGTTATTCCGGAAGGCATGGTGATTGGTGAAAACGCAGAGGAAGATGCACGTCGTTTCTATCGTTCAGAAGAAGGCATCGTGCTGGTAACGCGCGAAATGCTACGGAAGTTAGGGCATAAACAGGAGCGATAATGCAGGTTTTACATGTATGTTCAGAGATGTTCCCGCTGCTTAAAACCGGCGGTCTGGCTGATGTTATTGGGGCATTACCCGCAGCACAAATCGCAGACGGCGTTGACGCTCGCGTACTGTTGCCTGCATTTCCCGATATTCGCCGTGGCGTGACCGATGCGCAGGTAGTATCCCGTCGTGATACCTTCGCCGGACATATCACGCTGTTGTTCGGTCATTACAACGGGGTTGGCATATACCTGATTGACGCGCCGCATCTCTATGATCGTCCGGGAAGCCCGTATCACGATACCAACTTATTTGCCTATACCGACAACGTATTGCGTTTTGCGCTGCTGGGGTGGGTTGGGGCAGAAATGGCCAGCGGGCTTGACCCATTCTGGCGTCCTGATGTGGTGCATGCGCACGACTGGCATGCAGGCCTTGCGCCTGCGTATCTGGCGGCGCGCGGGCGTCCGGCGAAGTCGGTGTTTACTGTGCACAACTTGGCCTATCAAGGCATGTTTTATGCACATCACATGAATGACATCCAATTGCCATGGTCATTCTTTAATATTCATGGGCTGGAATTCAACGGACAAATCTCTTTCCTGAAGGCCGGTCTGTACTATGCCGATCACATTACGGCGGTCAGTCCAACCTACGCTCGCGAGATCACCGAACCGCAGTTTGCCTACGGTATGGAAGGTCTGTTGCAACAGCGTCACCGTGAAGGGCGTCTTTCCGGCGTACTGAACGGCGTGGACGAGAAAATCTGGAGTCCTGAGACGGACTTACTGTTGGCCTCGCGTTACACCCGCGATACGTTGGAAGATAAAGCGGAAAATAAGCGCCAGTTACAAATCGCAATGGGGCTTAAGGTTGACGATAAAGTGCCGCTTTTTGCAGTGGTGAGCCGTCTGACCAGCCAGAAAGGTCTCGACCTGGTGCTGGAAGCCTTACCGGGCCTTCTGGAGCAGGGCGGGCAGCTGGCGCTACTCGGCGCGGGCGATCCGGTGCTGCAGGAAGGTTTCCTTGCGGCGGCAGCGGAATACCCCGGTCAGGTGGGCGTTCAGATTGGCTATCACGAAGCATTTTCGCATCGCATTATGGGCGGCGCGGACGTCATTCTGGTGCCCAGCCGTTTTGAACCGTGCGGCTTAACGCAACTTTATGGATTGAAGTACGGTACGCTGCCGTTAGTGCGGCGCACCGGTGGGCTTGCTGATACGGTTTCTGACTGTTCTCTTGAGAACCTTGCAGATGGCGTCGCCAGTGGGTTTGTCTTTGAAGATAGTAATGCCTGGTCGCTGTTACGGGCTATTCGGCGTGCTTTTGTACTGTGGTCCCGTCCTTCACTGTGGCGGTTTGTGCAACGTCAGGCTATGGCAATGGATTTTAGCTGGCAGGTCGCGGCGAAGTCGTACCGTGAGCTTTACTATCGCTTGAAATAGTTTTCAGGAAACGCCTATATGAATGCTCCGTTTACATATTCATCGCCCACGCTTAGCGTAGAAGCTCTTAAGCACTCTATCGCTTACAAGCTGATGTTTACGATTGGAAAGGACCCGGTCGTCGCCAATAAACATGAATGGCTGAACGCAACGTTATTTGCTGTGCGCGATCGTCTCGTGGAGCGCTGGTTACGTTCAAACCGTGCCCAGTTGTCGCAAGAAACTCGTCAGGTTTACTACCTGTCGATGGAGTTTTTGATTGGCCGTACGCTCTCCAACGCCATGTTGTCGCTAGGAATTTACGAAGATGTACAGGGCGCACTGGAAGCGATGGGGTTAAATCTCGAAGAGCTGATTGATGAAGAAAATGATCCGGGCCTCGGTAACGGTGGCCTGGGACGTCTGGCGGCTTGCTTCCTTGATTCTCTGGCGACGTTAGGGTTGCCGGGGCGCGGTTACGGCATCCGCTATGACTACGGTATGTTCAAGCAGAACATCGTTAACGGTAGCCAGAAAGAGTCGCCAGACTACTGGCTGGAATACGGTAACCCGTGGGAATTCAAACGCCACAACACGCGCTATAAAGTCCGTTTTGGTGGTCGCATTCAGCAGGAAGGTAAAAAAACGCGCTGGATTGAAACCGAAGAGATTCTGGGAGTCGCTTACGATCAGATAATCCCTGGTTACGATACCGACGCGACCAACACGTTGCGTTTGTGGAGTGCGCAAGCCAGTAGCGAAATTAACCTCGGTAAATTCAACCAGGGTGACTACTTCGCGGCAGTGGAAGATAAAAACCACTCCGAGAACGTATCTCGCGTACTGTATCCGGATGACTCCACCTACTCCGGGCGTGAGCTGCGCCTGCGTCAGGAATACTTCCTGGTTTCCTCGACCATTCAGGACATTTTAAGCCGCCATTATCAGTTGCATAAAACCTACGATAACCTGGCGGATAAAATCGCGATTCATCTCAATGATACCCATCCGGTACTGTCGATTCCTGAGATGATGCGTCTGCTGATCGATGAGCACCAATTTAGCTGGGACGACGCGTTTGAGGTGTGTTGTCAGGTCTTCTCCTACACTAACCACACGCTGATGAGCGAGGCGCTGGAAACCTGGCCGGTTGATATGCTGGGTAAAATTCTGCCGCGTCACCTGCAGATCATCTTTGAAATCAACGACTATTTCCTGAAAACCTTGCAGGAACAGTATCCGAACGATACCGATCTGCTGGGACGGGCGTCGATCATTGATGAATCCAACGGTCGTCGTGTGCGTATGGCCTGGCTGGCGGTTGTTGTGAGCCACAAAGTTAACGGTGTATCGGAACTGCACTCTAATCTGATGGTGCAATCGTTGTTTGCCGACTTTGCGAAAATCTTCCCGGGTCGTTTCACCAACGTCACCAACGGTGTGACGCCGCGTCGCTGGCTAGCGGTAGCGAACCCATCGCTTTCAGCCGTGCTGGACGAACACCTGGGCCGTAACTGGCGCACCGACCTTAGCCTGCTTAATGAGCTGCAACAACACTGTGATTTCCCAATGGTTAATCACGCTGTGCATCAGGCGAAGCTGGAGAACAAAAAGCGTCTGGCAGAGTATATCGCCCAGCAGCTGAATGTGGTGGTGAATCCAAAGGCGTTGTTCGATGTACAAATCAAACGTATTCACGAATACAAACGTCAATTGATGAATGTGTTGCATGTGATTACCCGCTATAACCGCATCAAGGCCGACCCGGATGCGAAGTGGGTACCGCGCGTGAATATTTTTGGCGGTAAGGCGGCTTCGGCCTATTACATGGCGAAGCACATTATTCATTTGATCAATGACGTAGCGAAAGTGATCAACAACGATCCGCAGATTGGCGACAAGCTGAAAGTCGTGTTCATCCCGAACTACAGCGTTAGCCTGGCGCAGTTGATCATTCCGGCGGCCGATCTGTCTGAACAGATTTCGCTGGCGGGGACGGAAGCTTCCGGCACCAGTAACATGAAGTTTGCGCTTAACGGTGCGCTGACTATCGGTACGTTGGACGGTGCGAATGTCGAGATGCTGGATCATGTCGGTGCTGACAATATCTTTATTTTTGGTAACACAGCGGAAGAAGTGGAAGAACTGCGTCGTCAGGGCTACAAACCGCGTGAATACTACGAGAAAGATGAGGAGCTGCATCAGGTGCTGACGCAAATCGGCAGCGGTGTATTCAGTCCGGAAGATCCGGGTCGCTATCGCGATCTGGTTGATTCGCTGATCAACTTCGGCGATCACTACCAGGTACTGGCGGATTATCGCAGCTATGTCGATTGTCAGGATAAAGTCGATGAACTCTACGAGCTTCAGGAAGAGTGGACCGCAAAAGCGATGCTGAACATTGCCAATATGGGCTACTTCTCTTCTGACCGTACTCTCAAAGAGTACGCCGATCATATCTGGCATATTGATCCGGTGAGATTGTAATTTCACTAATAAATAGAACGGGGCCAAAGGGTCCCGTTTTTTTCGCCATCATTTCGGAAAAGTGTCCAGAAGGGGCAAGGGGACTCGGGGAGTATAATTTCGCCATTCAGAAAGAATGGAAAGAATAATGCAAAACAGAAAATGGATTTTGACCTCGCTGGTAATGACTTTTTTCGGCATCCCCATTCTGGCGCAGTTTTTGGCGGCGGTTATTGCCATGCTGGGTGTCGGACTTGCCGGTATTATTGAAGTTTGTAATATCTTTATCACGCCAACAATTTACCTTCTGCTCAACGTCTTTATGCTGACGCTGGGGGCGATAATAATATTTTTCTCTGGTCGCGTGTGGGCCGGTGATAGCGCGCCAGAAAACAGAGAAATAGCCGTCTGGCGGCAATGCTTTTTTCTCTTACCCGCGCTATTAACCCTGGTTGGCTGGATAATCACGCTACATCTGGCAGATTATCAATTTCGCCAGATGGGAGCTGGTTGGTTGGCAAACCTTATGCTTCCCTGGTTGGGCGTTTTTTTAGTCTCATTAGTGGGTGGTGAGTACTGGTGGATGGTCATTATTCCCGTTGGGGCGCATATCAGTTTTTCGCTGGGATACGCCTGGCCGACCAGATATCCTTTATCCGGCACGTCCGGACTACGTTGCCGTAACTTACTCCTGTTTCTACTTCTCTTACTTGGTATTGTCGCCGGGTATCAGGCCCATTTATATAAGCAGCAAAATCCTGGTGTCGGTGTACGCGAAAATATTGATATCTGGGCCTGGCGACCCGATAAACTCAATAATCGACTGACGCCGCTGCGTGGCAAACCGCAAATTCAGTTTAGGCAAAACTGGCCGCGAATCGATGGCGCCACGGCTGCGTACCCAATTTATGCTTCTGCATTTTATGCATTAAGTGTAATACCAGAGGATTTTCACGTTTGGGATTATCTGGAAAACTCTCGTACGCCAGAAGCATATAACAAAATCGTTAAGGGCGATGCTGATATTATTTTCGTGGCGCAACCTTCCGGTGGGCAAAAAAAACGTGCAAAGGAATCTGGTGTCACTTTGCTGTACACCCCCTTTGCCCGTGAAGCATTCGTTTTCATCGTCAATGCGGATAATCCGGTTAATTCCCTGACTGAACAACAGGTGCGTGACATTTTCAGTGGTGCAATTACCAATTGGCGTGCTGTTGGCGGTAACGATCAGGAGATCCAGACCTGGCAGCGCCCGGAAGACTCTGGCAGCCAGACAGTGATGCAATCACAGGTCATGAAAAATGTCCGCATGATCTCGCCGCAGGAAACGAAAGTGGCAAGCGTGATGGAGGGAATGATTAAAGTCGTTGCCGAATACCGTAATACAAACAACGCAATAGGCTATACCTTCCGCTATTACGCGACGCAAATGAATGCTGATAAAAATATAAAATTGCTAGCGATTAACGGTATTACACCGACGGCGGAAAACATTCGCAACGGCAAATATGCGTACATCGTCGATGCATTTATGGTGACGAGAGAAAATACAACGTCAGAAACACAAAAACTGGTCGAATGGTTTTTAACGCCGCAGGGGCAGAGTCTGGTAGAAGATGTGGGATATGTGCCGCTGTATCCAACAATGGAATAACGCTCGAGAGAAAGGAATCAGCGAGATGAATAAATTCACCGGTGTTTTACTATTAGGCACGGCGTTACTGGCGGGATGTGTCGACCGGGAAGGGTACTATAACAGCGTTAGGGAAGAAGAGAGCCATGGACTGACGTCTCTGCGGGGGCAACCTGCATTACGTTACAGCGATGATTGGTCAAGATGGCCGAGAGTGTACGGCGCTACAGCCTTATACCCGCTGTATGCCTCCGCGTATTATAAATTAGTACCCGAGCCAAAAGATAAGGATCGAACCTCGCTGGCCTGGCAGGCGTATGGTTTGCAGCAAACCCGAACAGCTGAAGCCTACGATAGTCTGATTAAAGGTTCCGCGACGGTTATTTTTGTTGCACAACCGTCGGAAGGACAGAAAAAACGTGCAGAAGAAGCGGGTGTTAAACTGAAATATACCGCTTTCGCCCGCGAAGCCTTTGTCTTTATCGTTGATATTAATAACCCGGTAAATTCTCTCTCTGAGCACCAGGTTAAAGATATTTTTAGCGGCAAAACTAGCCGCTGGAATAAAGTAGGTGGTAGTGACGAACATATAAAAGTCTGGCAGCGCCCTGAAGATTCTGGAAGCCAAACGATTATGAAGGGGTTGGTTATGCAAGACACCCCAATGCTGCCAGCTAAAAAATCCACTGTGATTGATCTTATGGGCGGTTTAATTACTGAAGTTGCCGACTATCAAAACACGCCATCTTCCATTGGGTACACCTTCCACTATTACGTCACTCGTATGAATGACAATATGCTCAAAATGCGCAAGCAGATTAAACTTTTGGCTATAAATGGCGTTGCGCCTACCGAGGAAAATATCCGCAACGGCACTTATCCATACATTGTGGATGCCTATATGGTGACGCGTGAAAATCCCACGCCGGAAACGCAGAAATTTGTTGACTGGTTTATAAGTCAGCAGGGGCAACAGTTGGTAGAGGATGTGGGGTATGTGCCGCTGTATGAAGCATCCCCCGAATCATCAGGACAATAATGATGAATATAATCAGACTTTATATTTATCCGTTATTTCTCGGCTTTGTTATTGTGCCGTTGTTGGTGTGGCCGATGGTGGTTGCGCTGGCTGCTTGTATTATCACGCTGAGTTTTCTGGGGGAAATGCTGTTCTCAATCCCGCTCATGATCAGGCGTATTTCACTTCTGCAATTACAACTTTGGTTATCGGCTGAATATGCGCTTTTCTTCTGTGTAATGTGTTGCGTTGGTTGGCAATTTACTCGTAGAACTCAATCTGAATTGAAAAGCAGGCTCCATTGTTGGTTGGTATTCGCACCGGTCTATTTATGGTTGATCCTCTGGAATATCATTTTTTACATCGCGCCAGCGAAAATTGCGTTGCTGGAAAGTATCCGCAATTTCTTTCTGCTTGTTGTCTGGCTACCCCTGAATTTTTCGCCATTTTGGCCTCAGCCGTGGACGGATTTTATCGGTCCAATAAGCGCACAGCTTGGTTTTGCGTTGGGATATTATTGCCAGTGGCGCAGCAAAAATAGATGCCAGATACGGAAGTTGAGTGAGTGGGGAACGTGCTTAAGTTTTGTTACGTTGGGTATGATGGCGTGGGCTTTGCGGTAATTCCCTGAATCAAAAAGTAGGTCAGATTGTTGACAACGTGGCGCTTTGTTCATGCCTGATGCGGCGCGAACGCCTTATCAGGCCTACAAAATCATGCAAATTCAATATATTGTATAAACAACGTAGGCCAGATAAGCGTAGCGCATCTGGCAGTTTTTTGGTTTGTCATCAGTCTCAGGTCAGATTGAAATCTGACCTGGCCACCTTACATTAAATCACGACGCCAGCGACAGCTTCTGCTGCGTATACTCCACCAGCCACTGACTCACACGAGATTGTTGATCCGCATTTAGCCACATGCCTTGTTTTGTGCGACGCCACAGGGCGTCGTCGGCGCGGCGGACCCATTCGTGATCCACCAGGTATTTCAGCTCCGCTTCGTAGAACTCATGACCGAAATCTTCCCCGAGATCGCTTACCGTTCCCGCATTGCCGAGCAGCAGCTCGCTGTTGCTGCCGTAAGTGCGAGCGTAATGACGCGCCAGCGATTCAGTCAGGAACGGATAGCGGCGGCGCAGGCGAGCGGCATAATCGTCGCGGTCGCCTTCAATGGCGCCACCCGGTAGCACACTCTCTTTCGTCCATGCCGGGCCAATACCCTGATAATACGGCGTTAGTTTTTCCAGCGCATGTTCCGCCAGTTTTCGGTAGGTGGTCAGCTTACCGCCGAATACCGACAGCAGCGGTGCTTTGCCATTTTCATCATGAATATCAAGGGTGTAATCACGGGTAATAGCCTGCGGCGAGTCGGACTCATCATCACACAGCGGACGCACACCGGAGTAGGTCCAGACGATATCGTCACGGCTTAACTGCTTTTTAAAGTGCGTGTTATACACATTCAGCAGGTAATTGATTTCACTCTCTTCAATCTTCACCGCTTTCGGATCGCCTTTGTACTCGACATCGGTAGTGCCGATGATGGAAAACTCGTCCATCCACGGGATCACGAACACAATACGTTTATCTTCGTTTTGCAGAATGTAGGCTTGCTTCTGGGTATGCACGCGCGGCACCACAATATGGCTGCCTTTGATCAGGCGAATGCCATAAGGCGAAGGCAGATGCATCCCGTCGTCGAAGAACTGTTTCACCCACGGGCCGGTGGCGTTAACCAAGCCGCGCGCTTGCCAGCTATATTTTTTGCCGGTATCGATATCTTCCGCTTCCACAATCCACATGCCGTTTTCGCGGCGAGCAGAGGTGGCGCGAGTCCGAGTAAGCACTTCGCCGCCTTTACGCACCACCATCTGGGCGTTGGCGAGTACCAGACGGGCGTCGTCTACCCAACAGTCAGAATATTCGAATCCGCGCTTAATTTCCGGTTTTAACACTGAATTTGCGCCAAAACGCAAACCAGTTGATCCCGGCAAGCTGGTGCGTTTACCCAGATGATCGTACATAAACAGACCAATGCGAATCATCCACGCCGGGCGCAGATGCGGACGATGTGGCAGGCGAAAACGCATCGGGAAGGCGATATGCGGGGCCATTTTCAGCAGCACTTCACGTTCAGCCAGCGCCTCGCTGACCAGGCGGAATTCATAGTGCTCAAGGTAGCGCAGGCCACCGTGAATGAGTTTTGAACTGGCGGAAGAGGTCGCGCAAGCGAGATCCTGCGCCTCCAGCATCAGCACGGATAAACCGCGTCCAGCGGCGTCTGCCGCGATACCAGCACCATTGATGCCGCCACCTATCACAATCAGATCTTTGGTTTCCATGCTGCCCTCATTCACTTTCGTTAAAGCTCATAAATGTTCGTTATCGAACATATTAGCAAAGAATCGCGCTTTAGGTAACATTGAAAAAACATTTTAGAGTGATATGTATAACATTATGGCGTTTATCTGCCGCTTCGACGTAAACTGTGCGGTAAATTTGCCCACTTGTTTGTAAAGAAAGAGAGACGCATGGATCAGTTCGAATGTATTAACGTTGCCGACGCGCACCAGAAGTTGCAGGAAAAAGAGGCGGTGCTGGTCGATATTCGCGATCCACAGAGTTTCGCTATGGGGCATGCGGTGCAGGCTTTCCATTTAACCAACGACACGCTGGGCGCGTTTATGCGTGATAACGACTTTGACACTCCGGTGATGGTGATGTGTTATCACGGCAATAGCAGCAAAGGGGCGGCGCAGTATCTGCTGCAACAGGGCTACGATGTGGTCTATAGCATTGACGGCGGCTTTGAAGCCTGGCAGCGACAGTTTCCCGCAGAGGTGGCGTACGGCGCGTAACGCTTTATACTGTCCCCTTTTGTGTGGAATAAGCGACAGCAACGATGTTGATGATTACCTCTTTTGCTAACCCCCGCGTGGCGCAGGCGTTTGTTGATTACATGGCGACGCAGGGTGTTATCCTCACGATTCAACAACATAACCAAAGCGACGTCTGGCTGGCGGATGAGTCCCAGGCCGAGCGCGTGCGGGCGGAGCTGGCGCGTTTTCTCGAAAACCCGGCAGATCCGCGTTATCTGGCGGCCAGCTGGCAGGCGGGTCATACCGGCAGTGGCCTGCATTATCGCCGTTATCCTTTCTTTGCTGCCTTGCGTGAACGCGCAGGTCCGGTAACCTGGGTGATGATGATCGCCTGCGTGGTGGTGTTTATCGCCATGCAAATTCTCGGCGATCAGGAAGTGATGTTATGGCTGGCCTGGCCATTCGATCCAACACTGAAATTTGAGTTCTGGCGTTACTTCACCCACGCGTTAATGCACTTCTCGCTGATGCATATCCTCTTTAACCTGCTCTGGTGGTGGTATCTCGGCGGCGCGGTGGAAAAACGCCTCGGTAGCGGTAAGCTAATTGTTATTACTCTCATTAGCGCCCTGTTAAGCGGCTATGTGCAGCAAAAATTCAGCGGGCCGTGGTTTGGCGGGCTTTCTGGCGTGGTGTATGCGCTGATGGGCTACGTCTGGCTACGTGGCGAACGCGATCCGCAAAGTGGCATTTACCTGCAACGTGGGTTAATTATCTTTGCGCTGATCTGGATTGTCGCCGGATGGTTTGATTTGTTTGGGATGTCGATGGCGAACGGAGCACACATCGCCGGGTTAGCCGTGGGTTTAGCGATGGCTTTTGTTGATTCGCTCAATGCGCGAAAACGAAAATAATTCCAGGGATTTAGAAATGAAACAAACACAACGTCACAACGGTATTATCGAACTGGTTAAACAGCAGGGTTATGTCAGTACCGAGGAGCTGGTGGAGCACTTCTCCGTCAGCCCGCAGACTATTCGCCGCGACCTCAATGAGCTGGCGGAGCAAAACCTGATCCTGCGTCACCATGGCGGTGCGGCGCTGCCTTCCAGTTCGGTTAACACGCCGTGGCACGATCGTAAAGCCACCCAGACCGAAGAAAAAGAGAGGATTGCCCGCAAAGTGGCGGAGCAAATCCCCAATGGCTCGACACTGTTTATCGATATCGGCACCACGCCGGAAGCGGTGGCGCACGCGCTGCTTAATCACAGCAATTTGCGTATTGTCACCAACAATCTCAATGTTGCTAACACGTTGATGGTAAAAGAAGATTTCCGCATTATTCTCGCCGGTGGCGAATTACGCAGCCGCGATGGCGGGATCATTGGCGAAGCGACGCTCGATTTTATCTCCCAGTTCCGCCTTGATTTCGGCATTCTGGGGATAAGCGGCATCGATAGCGACGGCTCGCTGCTGGAGTTCGATTACCACGAAGTTCGCACCAAACGCGCCATTATTGAGAACTCGCGCCACGTTATGCTGGTTGTCGATCACTCGAAATTTGGCCGTAACGCGATGGTCAATATGGGCAGCATCAGCATGGTAGATGCCGTCTACACCGACGCCCCGCCGCCAGTAAGCGTGATGCAGGTGCTGACGGACCACCATATTCAACTGGAGCTGTGCTGATCCTGCACGGCTTCCCACGTCAGACCAAAACGCGCCAGGTATTTGCGTAGCCGATCCGCGTCATTGACGCTGGCTTTGCCCTGGCGCGAAACCCATCCGCGTGACGCTGGCAGAAAGTTCGCGAAAGTTACCGCGCCATGTCGCCTGGGGAGATGTTGCAAAGGCCAGCCAGGCACGCCGCGCTTCGGTGTTAAAACGCACGCTGTCACCAGTGAGTGTGGCGTGGCGCTCCACTTCATAATCCAGGTTAGGTTCAATATCTTCCTGGCGCTGGCGTAGCCCCGGCAGGGTGAAGGTCCAGAGATTGATCCGCGCGTACAGATCTTCGCGGAATTTGCCTTCGGCAACCAGCTGGCGCAAATCGCGCACCGTTCCGGCGATAAGCTGAAAATCACTGCTCACCTGGCGATCGCTGCCAAACGGGTAAAAGGTTTTCTCTTCAATGGCTTTTAGCAGCATTGCTTGTTCGTCTGCGCCCAGTTCGCCAATCTCATCAAGAAACAACATTCCGCCGTTGGCGCTGCGTAATAAACCTTCACGAGATTCCCGCGCCCCGGTAAACGCGCCTTTTACATGACCAAACAGCGTCGACATGGCGGTATCGCCGCGCAGGGTGGCGCAGTTCACTTCCACAAACGCGCCGCTAAACTGATGCCGCGCCTGTTTTAACTCGAAGATGCGTCGCGCCAGAAATGACTTGCCCGCGCCGGTTGGACCGTTAAGCAGAATCGGCGCGCGGGATTTGATCGCCACTTTTTCGATCTGCTCAATCATGCGGTTGAAGTGGGGGTTACGCGTGGCAATGCCGGACTTAAGAAAATCAAGCGTTTGCTGGCGTTCCTCGGCAAAGCGGCTGGCGATGGCGTTATAACGGCTTAAATCGAGATCGATAATCGTCACTTCACCTGCGCCGCGCGGCTGATCTTTTTTGCGCGGAGGTGAAGATTGTATCAGCCGGGCGGGCAGGTAACGCGCTTCCGCCAGCAGAAACCAGCAAATCTGCGCGACGTGGGTGCCGGTGGTAATGTGAATTAAATAGTCTTCTTTTTCTAGCTGAAACTCGTAACCACGGGCGAAATCATGCAGGCAAGCGTAAACCTCTTCGAAATCCCACGGGTTATGCAGTTCAATCTCAACGCTCACCACTTCTGTTTCTGGCGAAACGCTGGCGATATCGCGTTTAAGCGTTTCAAATAGCGAGCGCGAGCGGGCGTCATGCAATAATTCCAGTCGATCGATGACCAACGATTCTTGCTGGCATAAACAGAGTGTCGGAAGCCATTTCGACCAGCGCTGACTGCCGCGCCCGGCATAATCCAGCACGGTACCGACAAAGCCAAAAGCCACTGTTTTACGCATCTTAGATATCCTTATAAAAGACGATATTTCATTATCGGTGAATTGGTTTTGTGGAAAATCTCCGTTTACGGACGTAAAGATTTAACCTATTTAAAAACAATGAATTAAAAAATTAATCTGCTTATTTAATTTTCTGGCACGACGGTTGCAATTATCACGACAGCAAACAACGAAAAGAGAAAAACAAAATGAATTACGAATTACTGACCACTGAAAATGCCCCGGTAAAAATGTGGACCAAAGGCGTGCCGGTAGAAGCCGATGCGCGTCAGCAACTTATTAATACGGCGAAGATGCCGTTTATTTTCAAACACATTGCGGTAATGCCTGATGTACACCTGGGTAAAGGTTCCACCATTGGTAGCGTGATCCCGACCAAAGGGGCGATTATTCCGGCGGCGGTGGGCGTGGATATTGGCTGTGGAATGAACGCGCTGCGTACCGCGTTAACGGCGGCAGACCTGCCTGAAAACCTGGCAGAGCTGCGTCAGGCGATTGAAACGGCCGTGCCGCACGGGCGTACCACTGGCCGTTGTAAACGTGATAAAGGCGCATGGGAAAACCCGCCTGTTAACGTCGATGCGAAATGGGCTGAGCTTGAAGCCGGTTATCAGTGGTTAACGCAAAAATATCCCCGTTTCCTGAATACCAATAACTATAAACACCTGGGAACGCTGGGAACCGGTAACCACTTTATTGAAATCTGCCTTGATGAGTCGGAGCAGGTGTGGATTATGCTGCACTCCGGTTCACGCGGAATTGGTAACGCCATCGGGACTTACTTTATCGATCTGGCACAAAAAGAGATGCAGGAAACGCTTGAGACGTTGCCGTCGCGTGATCTGGCGTACTTTATGGAAGGTACGGAATACTTTGATGATTACCTGAAAGCCGTGGCCTGGGCGCAGCTTTTTGCCAGCCTTAACCGCGATGCGATGATGGAAAACGTGGTAACGGCATTGCAGAGCATTACGCAGAAAACGGTCAGACAGCCACAAACGCTGGCGATGGAAGAGATCAACTGTCACCACAACTATGTGCAAAAAGAACAGCACTTTGGTGAAGAGATCTACGTGACGCGTAAAGGCGCGGTGTCTGCGCGTGCTGGTCAATATGGAATTATTCCCGGTTCGATGGGAGCGAAAAGCTTTATCGTCCGTGGGTTGGGAAATGAAGAGTCGTTCTGTTCGTGCAGCCACGGTGCCGGGCGGGTAATGAGCCGTACTAAAGCGAAAAAACTGTTCAGCGTGGAAGATCAAATTCGTGCCACCGCGCATGTGGAATGCCGTAAAGATGCCGAAGTGATCGACGAAATCCCGATGGCGTATAAAGATATTGATGCGGTGATGGCGGCACAAAGCGATCTGGTGGAAGTTATCTACACCCTGCGTCAGGTGGTGTGCGTAAAAGGATAAATGATGAAAAGGATGATTGCGCTGGATGGCGCACAGGGCGAAGGCGGCGGACAGATCCTGCGCTCGGCGCTGAGCCTGTCGATGATAACCGGCCAGCCATTTACCATCACTGGCATTCGAGCCGGACGGGCGAAACCGGGGCTGCTGCGCCAGCATCTGACCGCGGTAAAAGCGGCTGCGGAAATTTGTAGGGCAACGGTGGAAGGTGCGGAGCTGGGATCGCAGCGTCTGCTCTTCCGGCCTGGCACCGTGCGGGGCGGCGATTACCGCTTTGCTATCGGTAGCGCCGGAAGTTGTACGCTGGTGCTGCAAACTGTGCTGCCCGCGCTGTGGTTTGCCGATGGACCTTCGCGTGTTGAAGTGAGCGGCGGTACCGATAACCCGTCGGCGCCACCTGCGGATTTTATCCGCCGGGTGCTGGAGCCGCTGCTGGCGAAAATGGGAATTCATCAGCAAACCACGCTGTTACGCCACGGTTTTTACCCTGCCGGAGGCGGTGTGGTGGCAACGGAAGTCTCGCCCGTGGCATCGTTTAACACCTTGCAACTTGGCGAGCGCGGGAACATTGTGCAGATGCGTGGAGAAGTTCTATTAGCTGGTGTGCCGCGCCATGTTGCTGAGCGTGAAATCGCTACACTGGCGGGGAGTTTTTCCCTGCATGAACAGAATATTCATAACCTGCCGCGCGACCAGGGGCCGGGTAATACCGTCTCGCTTGAAGTCGAAAGTGAAAATATCACCGAACGCTTTTTTGTCGTCGGTGAAAAGCGCGTCAGTGCCGAGGTGGTTGCGGCACAGTTGGTGAAAGAGGTGAAACGCTACCTGGCAAGCACGGCGGCGGTGGGGGAATATCTTGCTGACCAACTGGTGCTACCGATGGCGCTGGCGGGCGCGGGGGAATTTACGGTCGCCCATCCCTCATGCCATCTGCTGACCAATATCGCGGTAGTGGAGCGTTTCTTGCCGGTGCGGTTTAGTTTGATAGAAACAGATGGCGTAACGCGGGTGAGCATTGAATGATGCAGAGATGTAAGCCGGATCTGGCGCGTTATCCGGCTAAACTTACACGCCGTACCCCATCATCTTCAGCAATTGCTGGGCGTGTTGTACCGCATCCTGGCGATGGGCCACGCCGAGTTTCTGATACAGATTGCGGATATGCGTTTTGATGGTGGTTGCCGCGACTTCCAGTTCTCCGGCAATTTGCTCATTGCTGTAACCAGAGTAGATCAGCCCCAGTACCTGCCATTCACGTTGCGTCAGCGGGCTGGTGCGGATCAGTTCAGGTACTTCAGGATGATTTAGCAGACGTTCAACGAAATTCTCATCGAAATGGGCGAATTTATGCCGATGATGTTGATTGATTTCTCGCAGAATACGCTGCGCGCGATGCTGTTCCAGTTCCGGCAGCGTATTAAGCTGAATCAGCTGACGCAGTTGTTGCGCCATCGCTTCGCCTTCGATGACAAAATGGCTGATAAATCCGGTGCGATTCGCCAGTTTTAATGCGTCCAGCAACACGCGCTGGGCGTCACTTTTACGTCCGGCCTGCCAGTACAGTTGATTAAGCAGCAACAGGTTACGGTTGAGATCGCTCATCAACCGCAGACTCCGGGCATTTTCATTGAGTTCTTCGAGAACAATTTCCGCAGGTTCAAACTCGCCCAGCAAGATTTGTGCACGGGCAATGTTGCGCCATTGACCTTGCAGGAAGTGGTTGTTCGCAAACTCCGGTTTAGCCGTATGACGCAACCAGTTGGCAGCGGCGGCTTTATCACCGGTCATTTGCCAGTAAATCACCCGGACTTTGTTGGCGTTAGAGATCCAGTCGCTGTGATATTTGCCATTCCCCAGCAGATTTTCCAGACGGTTCAGCTGGCTACGGGCGTTATCTAAATCACCACGGGCCAGCGAGCATTGAATCAACATTGCCAGGCACTGAAGCTGTTGCTGTGGCTGATAAGACGACAAGACTTCAATCCCGCTACGCGCCGACGCTTCGGCTTCATCCAGCCGCGCCCAGGCCCATAACAGTTGTGCTCGGATGCGCACCAGAAACTCATGCATTGGCAGCTGTTCCAGATGCTGCTCGTTGATCAGCTGGAATGCTTTTTCCTGCGTTTCCCACGCGGTTTGCAGGAACCCTTGGGCAAACAGAATTTCACTTTGCTGGATTAAACTCCACAAAGCGTAGTGCCAGACATCGTGCTGGCGTGCCATCTGTTCGGTTTGCTGCATTAGCGCCAGTGAGCGGGTCAATTCGCCTTTGCAGTGCAGCACTTCACCCAGCACCGAGGTTGCCACAATGCGGCTATAGAACCAGCCCGGCGGCAGCTCTTCCAGTGCCAGTTTTGCCAGCCGTTCCGCTTCATCCGGATTACCATCGTTAATCGCCACCTGGGCGCGCAGAGCGTTAAATTCTGCGTGCATGGTGTCTTCTCTGATGTCCTTGATTTCATGTTCAGCACGGGCTAGCAGGGTGTTAACTTCGCCGTAGCGATGTTGGCTTTGCATCAGCCACGCCTGCAATAACACCAACTGCGGATTTTCCAGCAAGCTGTCCCACGGCAGGGCCTTAAGCGACTCTTCCAGCAGCGACAGTTCGCTATGGTTGAACAGACTCCAGGCGTGATTAAGCAGAATATCGCGCAGCATCAGCGCATCGCCTGCCGCCAGCGCATGATGAATCGCTTCGCTGGGAAATCCCTGGGCCATCCAGCTTTCTGCGGCGGCACGGTGGATTTCCGGCAGCTCCGCCGCCAGTTCCCACTGGCAGCGCTGGCGCAGGAAGTTACCAAACAGCGGGTGATAGCAGAACCACTCGCCGGTATCATCCATCCGCTGTAAAAACAGCCCCTGACGCTCAATCTCTTCGAGGCGCATTTGCCCGTTTTCTTCGCCGGTCACACGGGTGATGAGTGCATCGTTCATTGAGCGCAAAATGGCGCTTTTCAACAGAAAATGGCGCGTTGCGAGATCGACGTTATCCAAAACCTCATCGACCAGATAATCCGAAAGATGGCTGGCATTGATTCCCGCCAGGCGGCGTGCCGACTTATGGGCTGAGTGGGTATTCTGCCGGGCGGAGAGGGCGATTAGCTGTAGTGCCGTCGCCCAACCGGAAACGTCATCGCAAATCCGACTGCTTTCTGCGGCTTCAATCGGCGATGACAGACGGCAATCAAAAAACTGCTTCGCTTCCTGATGGGTAAATGCCAGTTGCTGACTGCCAATTTCCAGCAGTTGATCACGAACACGCAGATTGGCAATGCCCAGTTGCGGAAGGTTGCGTGACAACACCACCAGGGTGAGATTTTCTGGTTGATGGCGAATAAAGAAGCGCATTGACTCGTGGATCACTGGATTAGTGATCAGATGATAGTCATCGATGACCAGATAAAGTGGGCTATGCCATTCCGCCAGCTCAATGAAAAGCTGGGCGAAGAGTGACGTCAGGCTGGCATATTGCCGTTTTTGCGCCATCGTCTCACATATCGCACAGTGACCGTTGGTTGCCTGCTGCACGGCGGCAATGAGATAGCTGGCGAAACGCTCTTGCTGGTTATCACCTTCATCCAGCGAGTACCAGCCGATATCGTTTTTGCCTGCCGCCCACTGGGAAATGAGGGTGGTCTTTCCGTAGCCCGCAGGACTCGTGATCAGCGCCAGCCGGAAGTTGTTCGCGCCGGAAAGTTTAGCCAGCAGGCGCTCACGAACCACGGTATGGTCGAGTCGAACCGGACGACTGAGTTTTGACGGAATCAGCATAGTTAATCACTTCACTGTGGAAAATGAGGAAATATTATTTTTTTTGCGCTTCGTAATTAATGGTTATAAGGTCGGCCAGAAACCTTTCTAATGCAAGCGATGACGTTTTTTTATGTGTCTGAATTTGCACTGTGTCACAATTCCAAATCTTTATTAACAACTCACCTAAAACGACGCTGATCCAGCGTGAATACTGGTTTCCCTTATGTTCATCAGATTCATTTAAGCAAGGGTTTCTTCTTCATTCCTGATGAAAGTGCCATCTAAAAAGATGATCTTAATAAATCTATTAAGAATGAGATGGAGCACACTGGATATTTTACTTATGAAACTGTTTCACTCCTTTACTTAATTTATAGAGTTACCTTCCGCTTTTTGAAAATACGCAACGGCCATTTTTTGCACTTAGATACAGATTTTCTGCGCTGTATTGCATTGATTTGCTGCTAATCCTGTGGTTTGCACTAGCTTTAAGTGGTTGAGATCACATTTCCTTGCTCATCCCCGCAACTCCTCCCTGCCTAATCCCCCGCAGGATGAGGAAGGTCAACATCGAGCCTGGCAAACTAGCGATAACGTTGTGTTGAAAATCTAAGAAAAGTGGAACTCCTATGTCACAACCTATTTTTAACGATAAGCAATTTCAGGAAGCGCTTTCACGTCAGTGGCAGCGTTATGGCTTAAATTCTGCGGCTGAAATGACTCCTCGCCAGTGGTGGCTGGCAGTGAGTGAAGCACTGGCCGAAATGCTGCGTGCTCAGCCATTCGCCAAACCGGTGGCGAATCAGCGACATGTTAACTACATCTCAATGGAGTTTTTGATTGGTCGTCTGACGGGCAACAACCTGTTGAATCTCGGCTGGTATCAGGATGTACAGGATTCGTTGAAGGCTTATGACATCAATCTGACTGACCTGCTGGAAGAAGAGATCGACCCGGCGCTGGGTAACGGTGGTCTGGGACGTCTGGCGGCGTGCTTCCTCGACTCAATGGCAACTGTCGGTCAGTCTGCGACGGGTTACGGTCTGAACTATCAATATGGTTTGTTCCGCCAGTCTTTTGTCGATGGCAAACAGGTTGAAGCGCCGGATGACTGGCATCGCAGTAACTACCCGTGGTTCCGCCACAACGAAGCACTGGATGTGCAGGTAGGGATTGGCGGTAAAGTGACGAAAGACGGACGCTGGGAGCCGGAGTTTACCATTACCGGTCAAGCGTGGGATCTCCCCGTTGTCGGCTATCGTAATGGCGTGGCGCAGCCGCTGCGTCTGTGGCAGGCGACGCACGCGCATCCGTTTGATCTGACTAAATTTAACGACGGTGATTTCCTGCGTGCCGAACAGCAGGGCATCAATGCGGAAAAACTGACCAAAGTTCTCTATCCAAACGACAACCATACTGCCGGTAAAAAGCTGCGCTTGATGCAGCAGTACTTCCAGTGTGCCTGTTCGGTAGCGGATATTTTGCGTCGCCATCATCTGGCGGGGCGTAAACTGCACGAACTGGCGGATTACGAAGTTATTCAGCTGAACGATACCCACCCAACTATCGCGATTCCAGAACTGCTGCGCGTGCTGATCGATGAGCACCAGATGAGCTGGGATGACGCCTGGGCCATTACCAGCAAAACTTTCGCTTACACCAACCATACCCTGATGCCAGAAGCGCTGGAACGCTGGGATGTGAAACTGGTGAAAGGCTTACTGCCGCGCCACATGCAGATTATTAACGAAATTAATACTCGCTTTAAAACGCTGGTGGAGAAAACCTGGCCGGGCGATGAAAAAGTGTGGGCCAAACTGGCGGTGGTGCACGACAAACAAGTGCATATGGCGAACCTGTGTGTGGTTGGCGGTTTCGCGGTGAACGGTGTTGCGGCGCTGCACTCGGATCTGGTGGTGAAAGATCTGTTCCCGGAATATCACCAGCTATGGCCGAACAAATTCCATAACGTCACCAACGGTATTACCCCACGTCGCTGGATCAAACAGTGCAACCCGGCACTGGCGGCTCTGTTGGATAAATCACTGAAAAAAGAGTGGGCTAACGATCTCGATCAGCTGATCAATCTGGAAAAATTCGCTGATGATGCGAAATTCCGTCAGCAATATCGCGAGATCAAGCAGGCGAATAAAGTCCGTCTGGCGGAGTTTGTGAAAGTTCGTACCGGTATTGAGATCAATCCACAGGCGATTTTCGATATTCAGATCAAACGTCTGCATGAGTACAAACGCCAGCACCTGAATCTGCTGCATATTCTGGCGTTGTACAAAGAAATTCGTGAAAACCCGCAGGCTGATCGCGTACCGCGCGTCTTCCTCTTCGGCGCGAAAGCAGCACCGGGCTACTACCTGGCGAAGAATATTATCTTTGCGATCAACAAAGTGGCTGACGTGATCAACAACGATCCGCTGGTTGGCGATAAGTTGAAGGTGGTATTCCTGCCGGATTATTGCGTTTCGGCGGCGGAAAAACTGATCCCGGCGGCGGATATCTCCGAACAAATTTCGACTGCAGGTAAAGAAGCTTCCGGTACCGGCAATATGAAACTGGCGCTCAATGGTGCGCTTACTGTCGGTACGCTGGATGGTGCGAACGTTGAAATCGCCGAGAAAGTCGGTGAAGAAAATATCTTTATTTTTGGTCATACCGTGGAACAAGTGAAGGCAATTCTGGCCAAAGGCTACGACCCGGTGAAATGGCGGAAGAAAGATAAGGTGCTGGACGCAGTATTGAAAGAGCTGGAAAGCGGTAAATACAGCGACGGCGATAAGCATGCCTTCGACCAGATGCTGCACAGTATCGGCAAACAAGGCGGCGATCCGTATCTGGTGATGGCGGATTTCGCAGCCTATGTTGAGGCACAAAAGCAGGTGGATGTGCTGTACCGCGACCAGGAGGCCTGGACTCGCGCGGCGATCCTCAATACCGCCCGCTGCGGTATGTTTAGCTCGGATCGCTCTATTCGCGATTATCAGGCTCGTATCTGGCAGGCAAAACGCTAAGGAAGCTCGATGGAAAGCAAACGTCTGGATAATGCCGCGCTGGCGGCGGGGATTAGCCCCAATTACATCAATGCCCACGGTAAACCGCAGTCGATTAGCGCCGAAACCAAACGGCGTTTGCTTGACGCGATGCATCAACGTACCGCCACGAAAGTGGCGGTAACGCCAGTCCCGAATGTCATGGTTTATACCAGCGGCAAAAAAATGCCGATGGTGGTGGAGGGCAGCGGCGAATATAGCTGGCTGCTGACCACCGAAGAAGGAACACAGTACAAAGGCCATGTAACGGGGGGCAAAGCGTTCAATCTACCGACGAAGCTGCCGGAAGGTTATCACACGCTGACACTCACCCAGGACGACCAGCGCGCGCATTGCCGGGTGATTGTCGCCCCGAAGCGCTGTTACGAACCGCAGGCGTTGCTGAATAAACAAAAGCTGTGGGGTGCCTGCGTCCAGCTTTATACGCTGCGATCGGAAAAAAACTGGGGTATTGGGGATTTTGGCGATCTCAAAGCGATGCTGGTGGATGTGGCAAAACGTGGCGGGTCGTTCATCGGCCTGAACCCGATTCATGCGCTCTATCCGGCAAATCCGGAGAGTGCCAGCCCATACAGCCCGTCTTCTCGCCGTTGGCTGAATGTGATTTATATCGACGTTAACGCCGTTGAAGATTTCCATCTTAGCGAAGAGGCTCAGGCCTGGTGGCAGTTGCCGACCACGCAACAGACGCTGCAACAGGCGCGCGATGCCGACTGGGTCGATTACTCCACGGTTACCGCCCTAAAAATGACAGCATTACGAATGGCGTGGAAAGGTTTCGCGCAACGTGATGATGAGCAGATGGCCGCGTTTCGCCAGTTTGTTGCAGATCAAGGCGACAGCCTGTTCTGGCAGGCAGCCTTTGATGCGCTACATGCCCAGCAAGTGAAAGAGGACGAAATGCGCTGGGGCTGGCCTGCATGGCCAGAGATGTATCAGAACGTGGATTCACCAGAAGTGCGTCAGTTCTGCGAAGAACATCGTGATGACGTTGATTTTTATCTCTGGTTGCAGTGGCTGGCTTACAGCCAGTTTGCCGCCTGCTGGGAGATAAGCCAGGGCTATGAAATGCCGATTGGCTTGTATCGTGATCTGGCGGTTGGCGTAGCGGAAGGTGGGGCGGAAACCTGGTGTGACCGTGAACTGTATTGCCTGAAAGCGTCGGTTGGCGCGCCGCCGGATATCCTCGGCCCGTTGGGGCAGAACTGGGGATTACCGCCAATGGACCCGCATATTATTACCGCGCGTGCCTATGAACCGTTTATCGAGCTGTTGCGTGCCAATATGCAAAACTGCGGCGCATTACGAATTGACCATGTGATGTCGATGCTGCGTTTGTGGTGGATACCGTATGGCGAGACGGCAGATCAGGGCGCGTATGTTCACTATCCGGTGGATGATCTGCTTTCGATTCTGGCACTCGAAAGTAAACGTCATCGCTGTATGGTGATTGGTGAAGATCTCGGTACCGTACCGGTAGAGATTGTCGGTAAGCTGCGCAGCAGCGGTGTGTACTCCTACAAAGTGCTCTATTTCGAAAACGACCACGAGAAGACGTTCCGTGCACCGAAAGCGTATCCGGAGCAGTCGATGGCGGTTGCGGCGACACATGACCTGCCTACGCTACGCGGCTACTGGGAGAGCGGGGATCTAACGCTGGGCAAAACCCTGGGGCTGTATCCGGATGAAGTGGTACTGCGCGGTCTGTATCAGGATCGCGAACTGGCGAAGCAAGGGCTGCTGGATGCACTGCATAAATATGGTTGTCTGCCAAAACGTGCCGGGCATAAGGCATCGTTGATGTCGATGACGCCGACGCTTAATCGTGGTTTGCAGCGCTACATTGCCGACAGTAACAGTGCTCTGTTAGGACTACAGCCGGAAGACTGGCTGGATATGGCCGAACCGGTGAATATTCCTGGCACCAGTTACCAGTATAAAAACTGGCGGCGCAAGCTCTCCGCAACGCTTGAGACGATGTTTGCCGATGATGGCGTGAACAAGTTGCTGAAGGATTTGGACAGACGGCGCAGAGCTGCAGCGAAGAAGAAGTAGAGTGCGGTTGATGCCGGATGCGATGCATCCGGCAGTCAGTGTTATCAAATCACCATATTCAGCAGCAGACAGCCTACCAGACCGCACACCGAGATAATGGTTTCCAGCATCGACCAGGATTTGATGGTCTCGCCGATAGTCAGGTTAAAGTACTCTTTGAACAGCCAGAAGCCCGGATCGTTCACATGAGAGAAAATCACACTACCGGAACCAACCGCAATAACCATCAGCTCCGGGCTAACACCCGTCGTTGCAATCAGCGGTGCCGCGATACCACCCGCAGTGATTGCCGCAACGGTTGCGGAACCCAGCGCGATACGCAGTACGGCAGCAATCGACCAGGCCATCAGCAGCGGAGAAATGTTGGTTTCGTGCATCATGGAAGCAATGTATTTGTCCACGCCGCTGTCTACCAGCACCTGCTTGAACGCACCGCCACCACCGATGATCAACAGCATCATCGCAATGATTTTGATGGAAGAAACCAGCGTGTCGTTAATCTGATCCATTGAACGACCACGGTTTAGACCAAAGGTGAACATCGCAATCAGCACGGCAATCAGCGTAGCCATTACCGGGTCACCGAGGAACTCCGCTACCGGCAGGAAAGCGTGACCTTTCGGCAGGATCATTTCGGCAATCGCACGCATCGCCATCAGTACTACCGGCACCAGAGAGGTCCAGACGCTGACGCCAAAGCTCGGCATCTCTTCTTCGCTGAAGGTTTTCGCGCTGTAGAGACCTTCCGGGATTGACTTATCGATACCTTTCAACACGCGAGCGTAAACCGGACCGGCGAGAATCACGGTCGGGATTGCCAGAATAGTACCGTACAGCAGGGTTTTACCCATGTCGGCATTGAAAATGGTGGCAATCGCAGTCGGGCCCGGATGCGGTGGCAGGAAGCCGTGGGTCACAGACAGTGCAGCCGCCATTGGTACACCAACATACAGCAGTGGAATATTCGCAGAAGCCGCGATGGTAAACACCAGCGGCAGCATCAGCACAAAGCCCACTTCATAGAACAGGGCAAAACCAACGGTAAAACCGGTCAGTACCACCGCCCACTGGATGTGTTTTTTACCAAATTTGGCAATCAGCGTGGTGGCGATACGTTGTGCGCCACCGCAGTCTGCCAGCATTTTGCCCAGCATTGCGCCAAAACCCATGATCAGGGCAAGGCTACCGAGCGTCCCGCCGACACCGGCTTTGATGGAGCCAATAACTTTATCCAGCGGCATTCCTTGCATTAATCCAACAGCAAGCGCCACGAGGACGAGAGCGATGAAGCCGTTCATTTTGAAGCGGATCATCAGGAGCAACAACAAGATTACACCGATAGCAACAATGACTAATGGCATGATTTACCTGGCCTTTCATTTGTTATGGGTAACGTCAATTTTCTGACGACAAACTCTAATTATCCCAATCGGGAACAGAGATATTGCGGCACCACGACTGATACCCACTAAAACTAATTATTGTAGTCAGATGTCAGGAGTATGTTTGGTACCCATGTGAATGATACGGGTAACATCTGGCGTTTGAGAATCACCAGAGCGGGGTAAATTTAAATTATGAGAGGTTGGTCATATTATCGCGGGGAAACGAAGGGAGGGATTTGCCAAAGCAATGCTGCGCCAACGTCTGGCACATGTTCAATGTAGGCCCGAAATGACGCTTTAGCGTCGCATCGGGCAATCTACAAAAGAGGGGATAACTTAGTAGTAGGAGTGTTCGCCGCGCTGGTGTTCGGTGAGATCGCGCACACCTTTCAGCTCCGGGAATTCGTTTAGCAGCTGCTTCTCGATCCCTTCTTTCAGCGTCACATCCACCATGGAACAACCGTTACAGCCGCCGCCAAATTGCAGAATGGCGTAACCGTCTTCGGTGATTTCCATCAGCGAAACGCGACCACCGTGACCAGCAAGTTGCGGGTTGATCTGCGACTGCAGCATATACTCCACGCGCTCCATCAGCGGTGCATCGTCTGCCACTTTACGCATTTTGGCGTTCGGGGCTTTCAGCGTTAACTGGGAACCCAACTGGTCGGTAACAAAATCGATCTCTGCATCTTCCAGGTATGGTGCGCTTAACTCATCAACATACGCGGTCAGCAGGTCAAATTTCAGGGCGGTGTCGGTGGCTTCCACGGCATCCGGCGGACAATAAGAAACACCACATTCAGCGTTAGGCGTGCCAGGGTTAATCACAAATACGCGGATTTGTGTCCCTTCTTCCTGATTTGCCAGCAGTTTGGCAAAGTGCGCTTGTGCAGCATCGGAAATACGGATCATAGTAATGGCCTAATAGTTGACTATTTTAGTTGGTTATAATACGCCCATCATCGAGGCTCTACAAGGTTCGACAAAGGCACCAGACCTGGACAGTCGCCGCACCATTGCGTAAAAGCAACTGCGCAATCTCTGCGACGGTACTTCCGGTGGTAACGACATCATCCACAATCACCATATGGCGACCTTGCACGGGCAATTCAAGACGAAAGGCATTTTTCAGGTTGCGCTTGCGCAGCCGGGCACTGAGAAAATGCTGGGTCGCAGTGGCCCGTGTAGTGTGACGGCTTCGCTATCCCATTGGCAGTGCAACCAGCGTGATAACGGCTGACACAGCAAATCGCTCTGATTAAATCCCCGACGCCAGTGACGCCGCTGCCATAACGGAACGCTGATGATGCGATCCGGCAATTGCAACCCGGTGGTGCGACGAGCGTGTAAGACTTCCAATAGTAACAGACGTGACAGGGCGCTGGCGATTTCACTGCGCCGGGAAAATTTAAGCTGGTGGATAAGCGGACTTAACGGCGGCGCATAGTCGGCAACCGTGACCAGTCTTTGCCAGGGCGGTGGTTTTTGCAGGCAGCGACCGCAGGGAAGATGTGAGTGTGTGGCGGGTAATCCACATTGTGGGCATAACGTTTTATCTGTACGGGCGGCGCGTGAGCAGACCGAACAAATCCCCCAATGACCTAACGCCAGCGGCATTCGGCATAGCCAGCATAATCCTGGTACTGTTAGCATATGTTCATCCTTGTAAGTCAAAAGAGAACAATAGCGGATGAATAACATCTGGTGGCAGACCAAAGGTCAGGGGAATGTTCATCTTGTGCTGCTGCACGGATGGGGACTGAATGCCGAAGTGTGGCGTTGCATTGACGAGGAACTGAGCTCGCATTTTACGCTGCACCTTGTTGACCTGCCCGGCTTCGGGCGTAGCCGGGGATTTGGTGCGATGTCACTAGCTGATATGGCCGAAGCCGTGCTGCGACAGGCACCTGATAAAGCCATTTGGTTAGGCTGGAGTCTGGGCGGGCTGGTGGCAAGCCAGATTGCGTTAACCCATCCCGAGCGTGTTCAGGCGCTGGTCACCGTGGCGTCGTCACCTTGTTTTAGTGCTCGTGACGAGTGGCCGGGGATAAAACCGGACGTGCTGGCGGGATTTCAGCAGCAACTCAGTGATGATTTTCAGCGTACGGTGGAACGGTTCCTTGCGTTACAAACCATGGGTACTGAAACGGCGCGTCAGGATGCGCGGGCGTTGAAGAAAACCGTTCTGGCGTTACCGATGCCGGAGGTTGACGTGCTTAATGGCGGGCTGGAAATCCTGAAAACGGTCGATCTCCGTGAAGCAGAGGGTGTAGGCACTTTTGAATGGCGAGACAGAACTTTACTGACTCGCCGCAGCCAACTCTTCTTCTGACAGCCCGGTAAAGCGCATGATGTCTGCAAGAGGGACTCCGGATTCAAGCATTATTTTGGCTATATGCAAGGCTTTGGATTGTTCCCTCTCCTGCCGCAATCTTTCCGCAATAGTCATTAAACTCTCCTTGTGTTTCGGTGAACGTTCGGCAACGCCGTCGATAAAATCGTTAAAACGTACCGCATCGCCGGTTTGCAAGATGTAATTAAACAGCCCTTTGATTTGTCTGTCATTAGCGTATCCACTACTTAATAAGCAGGCCATTTGTTCTACCAGCCCCATCAGATCGCGTTGACGAATATGTTTTTGAATTAACTCCAGCAGCGCCATACGTCGGTGCTGCATGATTTCATCATCAGGCATGACGGTGACATCAATCAGCGGAAATGCGGAGGCATAAAGCTGCCTTGCCAGTTTGGGATCGGCGAAACAATCCAGCCAACACAGCGAATAGGGATAGGGGCTTTCAATACCGTGGTAAAACAACAATGGCACCACCATCGGCAACGTTTTGTATCCGGCATCAAGGTGATTTTGCATTGCGGCAATAGCGTAACGCATCATGCGAAATGCGATCAGTTTGTTTGAGGTGCTTTGATGTTCAATCAGACAATAGATGTATCCTGGTCCTTGTTCTGTTTTCACCGACCACAGCACATCGGAATAGCTTTCACGCAGATCGTCATCAATAAAGCTGCTCGACTCCAGCTTGAGGGTTTTCATATCACAGAGCGCGTGAATGGGTGCCGGTAAATGAAACGCAAGAAAATCGCGTGCCGTCTCCGGTTGGCGTAAAAAGAGTTTGAACAGCGCATCGTGTGGGGTGGAACTCTGCTTTTTGCTCATGGCGTTCCTTCACCTGTTGTTTGAATGCCGCGACTCTACGCGCCACTCCACACCTGTGCATTAGCCAGTTTTCATCCCTGCGAGACGCTTTCAGAGGAACTTACGTCGCGCTGCAAGAATTGCATTTTTATGGAAAGCCGCACGCAAAAAAGCCCGGATGCAGACGCATACCGGGCTTTTCAAAACAGGCGATGGAGTATGGTTAACGCAGCGCCCACCACTCGCGCAGACAGGCTTTTCCTTCCGGGCAGCTTTTACAACTGCCGGAGAGGCAGCCGTCAGGTTCTTCCTGAATCCGCACGGCTTTGCCCATACTTTCCAGTTGTTGCAGCATGGCGTTAATCATTGGCTGTGGAGTGTTCAATGTCTGGCTTATCTGGGCCGCTTCCATACGGCCCCGTAACGCCAGCAAATCACGCACCTGAATAAGTGAAGCCATTAATGGCAATCACCGGTGGTGCTGGCTGCGCAGCAACTACTTACCGACTTGCGGGTTGCCAGCAGTTCGATATCCACCCGGCTACGCGCGCGGCGCAGCAGACCGATAACCACGATGTTAAACAGGATAACCGCCAGAATGCACACCAGGCTGTAAGTTGGGTGCTGACTGTAGCTGGCGACCTGATAGAACAATGTTGCCAGCGAGTAAGCGATATTCAGCCCCCACAGGATGGAGAAGCCCATCCAGCCACGGCTTGATTCACGGGCGATGGCTCCCATCACCGAGATACATGGTACATACAGCAGGACGAAAATCAGGTAGCTGTAAGCTGCTGCTGCGCTACCGAATTTCTGATCCATCACGCCCATCGCCCCGGTACCCATTTCGCCGTCGCCTTTGCTGGCTTCAATGGGGTTCATCAGTACGCTAAGGCTGAAGGTGTCTTTCAGGCTCTGCCAGGTTTCATCTATCGCACTGAACAGCTCTTCACCGAGGTTAAACTCTGCCGGATTGAACTCTTCGTCCTGAATATTTTCTGCGGTGTAGAGGGTGTTGAGCGTACCCACTACCACTTCTTTCGCCATGGCACCTGTAAACAGGCCAACCGTTGCCTGCCAGTTATCTTCATGCACGCCAATTGGCTTGAAGACCGGGGTGATCACCCGGCTGACGGACGCCAGCGCCGAGTCGTTGATGTTATCGACGATTTTCCCGCTCAGCGAGAAGCTGTTGAAAGCGCTCAGGAAAATGCTGACGATGATGATCACTTTACCAGCACGCAGAACGAAGCCTTTTAGACGCTGCCAGGTCTGGATAATCAGGCTTTTAACGTGTGGTACATGATAGACCGGCAACTCCATGACAAACGGCGTCGCTTCACCGCGCATGATGGTGTACTTGAGCATCAGGCCAGTCAGCACCGCCATCACAATACCCAGCATATACAGCGAGAAGACCGCCAGCGCACCGTTCTGCCCGAAGAAGGCAGCCGCGAATACTGCGAAGATAGCCAGACGCGCGCCGCAGGACATAAACGGTGCCATCATGATGGTCATCAGACGTTCACGCGGTGCATCAAGCGTACGTGCACCCATTACCGACGGTACGTTACAACCGAAACCGACGATCAGCGGCACAAAGGATTTCCCCGGCAAGCCCAGCGCCTGCATCAGACGGTCCATCACAAACGCCGCACGCGCCATATACCCGGAGTCCTCAAGGAAGGAGAGGAACAGGTACATCATGCCAATCTGCGGCACCAGTGGCAGCACGGTGTTAATGCCGCCACCCAGGCCCTGGGCGAGGAAGATAGTCAGCCAGTCCGGGAAGTGGAGCGTGTAGCCAATCCATTGAATACCATGCACAAATAGCGCCACGGAGCCGACGTCAAACAGCGGCTGTAACGCCCCGCCGATGTTGATAGCCAGCAGGAACATCAGGTACATCACAAAGAGGAAAATCGGCAGACCGAGGAAACGGTTGAGCACGATTTTATCTACCGCAGTGGTGAAACGGCTGGGTTCTGCCGTCAGGGTGTTGCTTACCACATCACAGATGGCAGCAATGCACTGGTAACGCGCATCGGCAATGTGCAGCGCCGGATCGTCCATCTCATTACGCAGACGGGCGAGGGCGGCATCCAGATGCTGCGACGCTTCACCGGCGTAGGCGCGGCTGTAGATATCGCCTTCCAGCATTTGCAGGCCCAGCCAGCGACGTTGTTTCAGCGGGATGTCGGAAGGCATCACTTTTGCCAGTGAATCTGCTTCGTTGAGCAGCGGCTGTGCGTAATGCACCAGTTCCACATTCTCGTTAGCTTTATAGCGATCAATCGCCAGCTTGAGCGCTTCAATACCGCGACCACGGGTTGAAACCAGCGGGATCACCGGACAGCCCAGACGCGCCGACAGAGCATCAATTTCAATACGAATATTTTGCTTCTCGGCAATGTCGAGCATGTTCAGTGCCACAATGCAGGGAATGCCGAGTTCCAGCAGTTGTAGCGTCAGGTACAGGTTACGCTCAAGGTTAGACGCATCCACCACGTTAATCAGCAGGTCGGCGTCGCCACTCAAAATGTAGTGACAGGCGATTTGCTCATCGAGCGAGGTCTGCGATGAGATGGTGGTCAGAGAATAGGTGCCGGGCAGGTCCACCAGCGTGACCTGATGATCGGTGGTGGAGAATTGCCCTTCTTTACGTTCGACGGTAACGCCAGCCCAGTTACCTACACGCTGACGTGCGCCAGTGAGCTGGTTAAATAAGGTTGTCTTGCCAGAATTTGGATTACCAATTAAGCCTATGGTTAATTTTTTCATTGTTGTTATCACCGTATTAACAGGAAACCGCTTCCACTTCTAATAAGGCCAGATCTTTTTTGCGTAATACCAGGCTCACACGACGGGTTTCGATATGAATGGGGTCGCCGAGTGGAGCGACGCGCACCACATTAAAAGAGGAGCCAGGTAACATGCCAAGAGAAAGCAGTTTTTGGCGATATGCCGGGCTGATTTCACGGGAAAAGCCAGTGATTTTCCACGCAGTATCTGGAGTGTATTGCATAGGTGCCTACTTGTTTCTCATTAACTGGATAACTACCTCATGGGGCGTTTGACAGCGACATGAGACCAGATGATTTGCCAAC